>Ga0214542_1011913_pt1 | contig 11586 bp, 5 predicted proteins | sample CNSS1metaG_FD_160096 | JGI IMG/M metagenome (GOLD analysis project Ga0214542, IMG submission 160096) | Root nodule microbial communities from cowpea collected in UCLA plant growth center, Los Angeles, California, USA - CNSS1 | ecosystem: Host-associated > Plants > Roots > Nodule | place: USA...
ATTTTGATATATAAGAGATATATATATATATATATATATATATATATATATATATATATATATATATTAAATAGTAAATATTAAATAAGAACTAGAAATGCTTTAACACGAGAGCATAGCAGCCAATAAAATAGTAACACCCGAAACGACAGCGTGATTTGTGTGCAGAGTGCTTCAGATTTTCTCTCTCTTCCTGGAGTCAATATTTTGTTCTAAAGCTCTCAACTCAACAACTGCACCAAACCCTTTCAACTCCAATTCCTCCTTCCTCAATAATTCAAAAACCAGAAACAAAAAATCACAAAATTTTTAATCGCAACAGATCCAATGGCTCTCTCAACTTTTTCCCGCCGCCATGGCCTCGGATCCATTCTCGCCAAGCCCTTAACCGCCGCCGTCTCATCGCGCCCGATCTCCTCCGACGCCCCCCTCACAATCGAGACCTCCGTCCCCTTCACGGCGCACAACTGCGAGGCGCCGTCACGCGCCGTCACCACCTCGTCCTCCGAGCTGCTTTCCTTTTTCCGTGACATGGCCCTCATGCGCCGCATGGAGATCGCTGCGGACTCTCTCTACAAGGCCAAACTCATCCGCGGCTTCTGCCACCTGTACGACGGCCAGGAGGCCGTCGCCGTCGGCATGGAGGCCGGCATCACCAGAAAGGACTGCATCATCACCGCCTACCGCGACCACTGCACCTTCCTTGGCCGCGGCGGCACGCTGCTCGAGGTGTTCTCGGAGCTGATGGGGCGCAAGGACGGGTGCTCGAAAGGGAAAGGGGGGTCGATGCACTTTTATAGGAAGGAGGGGGGGTTCTACGGCGGACACGGGATCGTGGGGGCGCAGGTTCCGTTAGGGTGTGGTTTGGCGTTTGCGCAGAAGTATAGTAAGGATGAGACTGTGACTTTTGCCTTGTATGGAGATGGGGCTGCCAATCAGGGACAGCTTTTTGAGGCGCTTAACATTGCGGCGCTTTGGGATCTTCCTGCAATCTTGGTCTGCGAGAATAATCACTGTGAGTCACTTACTTAGTTGCTGCATTTTATTAGAAGGGAGGGCAAATTGAGATTAGTTGCTCCGTTGGAGAAATTGACTCCTATAGTTTCTCTAAATTTTTATATTTATTTTTAATTCGTGTATAAGTTAATTTTAGCTTATAGAAAAAAAAAACATCATTTTAATTTGCTCTACTTTTGGGTTCTTTTAATTGGGATATGCCTTAGAAGTTGTGATCTTTAGAGTTGTTTTTTTTTTCTTACAGTTTTATAGTTGTCTCCGTTTTATATTTTATTTCTTGGACAACAAAATTGTAAATTTTAGCATCTACATTGGCCTAAGAGGTAAGTTTTGGTCCGTGGTGTTGGCACGGGAGAAAATTTTCTGATAGTATAAAAGTAGTACACTGATTTTCTGACGGTGATAAGCAGCTAGAAGAAAGTGGTCTAGGGAGTAAAGCTTAAAATGTGAGCAAGTATAGGGATTTAGATAAATTGTTAAACTGTGTTGTTTTCTTTTGAATTGTATTTGTGACTCGTTAGTTTGGTTTTGGTGAACACAGATGGGATGGGGACTGCGGAGTGGAGGGCTGCAAAGAGTCCTGCTTATTACAAGCGTGGGGATTATGTGCCCGGCTTGAAGGTGGGTTTCGTTTTGTGTGTTTGGTTGATATGAAATTAAAGGGCAAATTTAATGTGCTTCTCGGTTAAAAGGGTTGGATCCATGTTTTTAATGAGGTGGGGCCTGCGTGTAATTAACGCAGTAGTTGAGAGTCTGTGTTGTTCTTGTAAGTCGAGGAAAGTAATGCCTGTGTACCTAATGAATTTTGTAATGTATTGATTTGAAGGGATGGGTGTGTATTATTTTGTCTGGACTCTTCGATTGATGCACGATTGCATTCAGTGCTCTGGTTAGTGAACATTTGGTTCAGGTTATTTTGGAGAGATGGTTGCTTATTTTTGCTGGTTTTCTGAGATTTTCTTTAGGAATAAGTAATTGTTTGTCCTAAAACAATCCAACCAAACACGCACTACTTATATTTTATTTTGACAGAAATAATCAATTTTGTTTTGTAAAGCATTGCAATGTGAAGATCTATTGCATGTGCTGTCGTGGAAAAAAACTATGTTTGGAGGTGTTGTCAAATTATCATGTTGTATGGCGATGCTGTTTATAGATTGTACAATACATCATTATTGCCTATTGATTGATTTAATTTCCCTGGATATGAGTTCTTTGAAAATGCAGATAGATGATGACTGTATAGTTATATTATTAACTTTTCTCCCTCTCTTTTTGTTTATTTCAAGGCCATTGCTTCTTTTATGTTGTTTTTGTTTTTAAGTAAAGGATCTTTAGGTCTTGTCAGTTCTCTTCTAAGGGTCCGAATGAGGTTTTTGGTTTTGGTAATGGGCATGTTTCTTGTCCTTGCATTGGATGTTGATAATTTTGTTGACTCTCCTTTAGCCCAGCCTTTGGGCTCTGTTCCCCTTTTTCATGTTTTTGATGTCTAAATATTTAGGACTATATTTGCTGTATGATATCTTATTTGTTGGACATTGCTATCATTGTTTGAAGTCTGTATTTTATGGATGTTGGTATGCAGTTGTATTTAGCAGTCCTGTCTGCATATCTGTAAATAGGGTGATTAAGTATACTTTGTGGCCTTTCCACACAATCTTTTTTTATTTTTTTAACAAATAATTTTTCTATGCACAGGTAGATGGCATGGACGTTCTTGCTGTTAAGCAAGCTTGCAAATTTGCAAAAGAACATGCTTTGAAGAATGGGCCCATTGTGAGTTAATTTTTTCACTGTTATGTATACTTGAATTTCTCTTAAAATTAGTTATTCGCTATTGGATGTTTTGAATTAGCCATTTATCTACTGAAGTTTGACATTACACTGTAGGTTAGGAGGGATCAACTCTTTTTTGTTGCTTATCAGATTCTCTTAGCCTTGCTTTAGTGACAGGATCATACACTTGTAAATTAATTTTCTAATAATGAAAAGAATTACTTAAAGCTGGCTAAATCAACCATAAAAATGCTATTACCTATCTAATTCTGTTGAAAGTATAGATCTATGAATTAATGCATATATGAGACAACATTGTTTGGAACTAGTATTTCTCTTAAGATTAGGTCGTTTTTGCATTCTTGCCTAGTGTTACTTTCCAATGGACAAGGAGTTGAAGATAAGGTGAGCGCAGTTCATTGAATCTGGTATTGTTAGGGGTTGCTAATTGATATAGTTTTGGTAGTGTTTACATGAAAATTTTGCCATTTTTGTTGAAATTTGATTCAAATATCAAGTCAGGGAAATAAATAATTTCCACCCTGTATTTTTCTTTGAATGAGTAACTCAGATCAAAACTGTAAAAATTGAAGGCCAAAATTTGATTTAAATGAGCAAAAAAAAACTATTTGAAACCACGAAAAGAGATGAAGTGTGACAGAAAAGAGAAAGTAAAGAATAGAGTAAAAGAGAAAGAAATGAGAAAAAGATAGAAAGACTAACGTGATTAAGTTGAAAGGATGGAGGTGGTTGAAAAACTTGCAGTGACTCGAGGAATCCTCCTCCCCCCCACCCCCCACCCCCAACATGTGTGGGATGTGTAGAGATTTCAATAGTTTGAACAATCAAGTTCATACCCTTAATACATTGTCTAAACTAATACTCATGCAAATGTGTCTTGACTAATAATAATATGTGGTAACCATTCCTAATATACCTTGTAACTAGGGGTGTTAAAGTGAGCAAACTAGACTCACACAGGTTGGCTCACCACGGGTTGAGCTAAAAAAAGGCTAGCTCAACTCGGCTCACTTTTTGGTAAGCCAAAAATTTTGCAATCCAGTTTGACCCACCACGGGTTGGTGGGTTAATGGGTTGGCCCATTTATGAATATTTTTTTTTTCGCAATTTATTTTATATATTTATTGCATTACAATGAGCGTGAATTGACTTAATTTTTTTTATAATAGTGGAATCAAATTGTTCACCTAATTCTCTAAATATTATTATAAAGATAGTAGTTAAAGATTAAAGTATCAACGTATATAACTTGACAAACAAATTAATTAAACATTCAAACTATTCAAATATTATTGACCATCATTCTAGTATTTAAAAATATAAAATTGTGAACCTACATAATTAGAAGTAGTAAATAATTATCACAAAAAAAATTTAAAACATTGTAAAAAAGTGTTGGTGGGTTAAGTGGGTCTTCAACCCGACTCGAACCCATTTAACCCGTGAGTTAAGTGTGTCAGGTTCAGTTCAATCCACTTTTGAAAAAACTGAAATTTTCTCAACCCAATTCAGCTCGAATCTGTGGTGAGCTGGATTGGCTCACAAGTTGGAACCCATTTTGACATCTCTACTTGTAATCAATACTGATGGCTTCTAGTGGCCACCATTGATAATTATCATAATCTTGATTCTTCTTTCATCCTCAAGTCTTGCCTTTCAATTCTATTCTTCCTGAAGATAAATTTATGCCAACTAGTCAAAATAATTTTGGTAATAAAGTGTACATAATTAAGATCACTTGCGTGATTTGTAGGACCTGACATCAAAGAAAGCTGTTTGGTTGAATTTTATCCATGGTCTGTGTATCTGGATCATTTTATTTATTTTTCAAGTTTATGGAGTTGATTTTTTATTTACTTGGAATTTATTTTTCCAAACTCCAACAATTCTGATGAAATAGCATGATACTCGGAAGCTTGTATCCTTTGACAAATTTTCATGTGATTAAGAAGCCATTGAGGCGCTATAAATTCTGTTTCTGTTTCTTAACTAATTAATTGCTGTTTGAACCCTGGGAAGAAATTATTTTGCTGAAAAGTAATTTAATGTTTCTGGTACTGGTCATTGATGTGAAGAATGTATTCATTCACTTTTTGAATTTTAAAAAACAGTTTATCATCCTTTGTTTTCAATAGGTTGGGCATATTATTTATTATTTGTAAATAAAAAATGTAATTTATTATTTGATTGTTTACATTCTTAATAGTATGGTTTGGTTTTTCGCGTATATTGCTCTTCAGCTACTGTATGCAAGAAGAGTTTGTCATCATCCTTTTAAAGGCTGTGTGACTTAGTCCAATAGTAATGGGTCCTTTTTTCTAAACATATAGTACAGCATCTTATAAATTGCATGATTTAAAAGAATTGGTGTATAATGTTTTAATATACCTGTCACTTGTGTTGTTTTGCTTAAATTATAAAAATTCATACTTTTTTCTTTTATTGATTGCTCTTTCGTATGAATCTGTCCAGATTCTTGAAATGGATACTTATAGATACCATGGTCACTCTATGTCTGATCCTGGCAGCACTTACCGCACACGTGATGAAATATCTGGTGTGAGACAGGTTTGTTACACAAGTCCCCAGCTTACAATACCTAGTTGTTAATTGTTTTAAGAGATTTATTTTAATTATTTTTCTTGTCTGCTATGATTGTAGGAGCGTGATCCAATTGAGAGAGTAAGAAAGCTGTTATTGTCTCATGACATTGCTGCTGAAAAGGACCTAAAGGTGATAACGATATTGGGGTTCATTCTTAATCCCTCGAATTGGGAAACTTGATATTTCCAGAATTAGTTATGCACAACATACAATGCTTTTTTTTTATATATATATATATATCTTTGGCTAAACTCACTCTGGTTGTTTTCCTGAAGACACTCCATAACAGAAACTTCATTCTTTATAATGATGAAGGGCATTGAATTTATCTAAAAGATTTTAGTAATCAGCTTATACAGGCATGAAGTTAGAGTCCAAGTGGGGTGTCCTATGGGCTGGTAGTCCTTTGTGGTGGTAGCTAATATTCTATTGAGTTTAACTGTACCTATAAGTATTTCTGCTTGTGTGCCAGGATGAATTTGTCGATTTTATGGTTCTCAAATAGTATTTCATGGTTAACTTCAAATTTTGTTATATTTAACCATTTTTCTCCGTATGGGTTTATATGTGTTATGTAAAAGTTGAATTTTGATGCAATGCTAGTCAAATGTATTAATTTCCTTTCCTTCTTGTAGGACATTGAAAAAGAAGTCAGAAAAGAAGTTGACGAAGCCATTGCTAAAGCAAAGGTGAAAAGCTTAACTTTTCTATTTTCTCTCAGCTGAAAATTCGTTTCTGTATTATCTTTCCACACCCTGTAATATCGTTTACAATCTGGGTTTTGTGTTCATTTCTATTTCCAGGAGAGTCCCATGCCAGACCCATCTGAATTATTTAGCCATGTCTACGTTAAAGCTTTAGGAGTTGAGGTATGGATTTTATCCAAACTATGGACACATATAATTGAACAGTTTGATTTAGTGTTTATACATCATCCTTGGTTTTTAAGATTACATTTAAAAGATGCAACTGCACTCACGTTGAAACAATTAATTCATACATATGATTGGTGGTGTTATGTATTGCAGGCATTTGGTGTTGATAGGAAAGTATTGAAAGCTACTTTACCTTGATTAAGAAGTTTGTCCTCTGAATATCTTACCAGCATCTGGTAGCAGACTCATGAAAATAATGAAGAATAAAAGGTTCTACAGCAGGTCCTGTCTCCCCCTATTTGTTGAGTTTTTTACCCTCGTATAGCAACTGGGCGGAATTATTATTTTTTTGCCGTGTAATTTTTTTGGAGGAAACTAACAGCCAAAGCATCATTGTGATTTTGATGCAACTGGGGTGTTCTGAGGATTTCAGGAATACACTGTGCACTATTTGCAAATATGTAGTTCAGAATAATTTAGACACATCTCAATCATATTCCAAACTTCAAAATCAATTCTATATCACTCTAACCCAAACACTTAACTTAATTTCAGTTCTATTCAACACCAAATGCAAAATGCAACATTTTACTATTCTGTCGCATACACTAGACAGATAAGTTGTGTTATTTTTTTAATAAATAATTGTATGCTAGACATAATTTTAAACATGACACCCCAAATTTCAGACAAGTTGTGTTATTTTCACAATATTTTGTTCACTTATTTACTTGTATGTTTTGAGTAGTCTACTCTGTGTCTTATACTTCATTCTCATTTCATCTTATTCATAAAATAATATCATGCAATTGTTGTGTGGGAATAGACTTTGTAGATTGTGTTGTGAATTATTCATTAGACGACTGATGATAAAAAAAAGTGCCATGCATTAATGGTGTGTCAATTTGTATTATCATTCGATGAGAGAACGAAAATACGTGTTAAGTTCTTCAATAGTTTAAATTTATATTAAATATTTTTATAATATTTACTTTTGGCTATTCTCGTGTGTAGTCAGTAAAATTTAAAACAATAAATATGCTAATGATAAATGAGATTGAGAGAAATAGAACTAGAAGAGATTATTCTCATTATTATTAAAGATGATTTTGAAATAATCAATTATGGTAAACATTTCTTTTTTAAGAAAAAAGTTATAATTGTGATTTTCTCTTTGATGTGAATTTTTCATCTTTAATTGATTTTAAAAATTAATTTTGGATGACTTTAAATAATTTATTAGCATGAATTGATTTTGAATTTTTTTTAAAGTGAAATCAAACATTCACTTAATTAATTGAAAATCATTTAGGAATGTTTTTGATTGACAAATTGGATTACTGTTATATTAAAAAATTTGAGTTTGTTGAGTGTGATTAGGTCTATCGTCCCTTAAGTAGCAAATTACTTTTCCTTATACATTTTCTGATTTAAAATATATACTAATATCATTTATGAATGTTGTTGCTATTTATAGGATAAGTATAGAGCTGTAAAAACGGGTTACCCGACTTAACTCGACTCGGTCTGCGATGGGTTGGTCACTTAGTGGGTCAACCCAATCCGGCTCACTTATTAGCGAGCCAACAAAATTAGAAGTCGATGACTCACCACGGGTTGGTGGGTTAAACGGGTTGGCTCACTGGCTCATCTAATTAACAAAAAAACACACAAGTTTTTTCTTCAATTTAAAGAAAACTAAATTATAATTCCGATTAAAATATAAATAAACTTCAATACAATCCAACTAAAATTCCAAATTATGTTAAACTCAAAAATACAAACCAAAATCACAAAAATATAAATTACTATCTAACATCAAATCATTCTTATCACTTATCAAACTATAGTATTAGAGTCTTGAATGGATAAGTCCACAATATTTTCATTTCTTGAAACATCTTCTTTATCCCCATCTATAATAAAACAAGAAAAAAATAATGTTAATTAATAATATTAAAAGATTAAGTATTAAATAATTAAATTAATTTTACAGTACTAACAATAATGTTACCTTTTAGTTCAAAACCATGCAACCAATTTTTTGTTAAAATGAGTGCCTCAACATTCTCTGAAAGAATGAAGAACGATATTTAGTTAGCACGAGAACCAGGACTAAAAGCAAACTCATTTTTCCTTTTCTTTACCTTCTTTTATACCAATTTTTGTAAAATGATCTCAAATCTTATAAGTAGTTTCCCTATGTCTCTTACTTTCTCTACCAAAATTTGTACCTTCATTATCAATCTCTTCTACGGTTAGTGACAAAAGAATCATTATATATTATATATATATATATATATAATATATATATATATATATATATATATATATATATAATATATATATATATATATATATATATATATATATAATATATAATATATACATATATAATATATATAATATATAATCTATACATATATAATATATAATATATAATCTATACATATATAATATATATATATATATATATATAATATTAATTTAATATTTAAAATTTATTGGCGTGTTGGTGAGTCAACCCGACTCATCACGGTTCAACCTGAATGAGTCGGATTTTTAATGGGTTGGGTTCATTTTTAACCCATATTAAAATTTATAGTTTTTTTTCAATCCAACCCAACTAAAACTCGTGATGATCCGGATTGATTCGAAGGTTATAACCCATTTTTACGACTCTAAATTTATATGATAAAAAGTTGAACACATATTTCAATTACATAAATTGTAATAACAGAGTATACTGCTTATTCTATTGCTTTCTAAATGTCACTGTTTTCAAAGATTTTTATTTTTATTTAATTTCAAGATTTATCACGTTTATTGTTTATATCCTTACCCTTCATCTTATCTTTAATTAATTTACACGCATGTATTTGCTGTGTTATAAATTAAAAAGATGTAATAAATAATTTTACAAGTATTTTACTAAAAATATTTATTTTTATTTTTAAAAGACTTACTTAAAAGATGAACAATTTAGTTTGGTAGTAAGTTAAGTGGTCCTCCTCTTCCAAGTAGAACCATCTAAATTAAATGTGTACGTAAAATATTGTTTTTTATAATATTGTTTTTTTTTTTTTGAACTGAAGGTGAAAGTTGAATAAAAGTTTGAAAAATGAGATAGTTTACTTTGAGGAAAAACAAAGTGAAATAAAAGATAGTAAGTAAAAAATTTGTAGTTAATTTGATTAATGTTGATAGAAAAGGAAAATAAAATCAATTAAGTAGTATTATGAATTATAAGAATACCTTTAGTTTAGTTTTAATAAAAGTGAGTAAGAGTTAAAGTTAAAAGACGATTAACTGTGAAGCTAGTATTTTATAACACAGAAAATAATATTTAAAATAATTAATTTTCAAACTTCAATATATTTAAATAATTAGCTGTGTACACTTTTTTCATATATTAGTTTTTGAAAAATTAAAGTATAATAAAAGAATTTCAAATGAAAAATAAAATAAAATGTTGAATGGTACGTCAACAATGTAAAATACAATGTAAACCACAATTAATTCCTACCCTTCTTTTATTATGAACAGTAATCAACCTGAAACAAAAACAAACACAAACACAGTATAATGACATAATCACATGCAACACAACTGTCATAAGAAATTTATGCATTAATTAAGCCATTAGCCTAATAGATTTTAAAACTAAACACCCATTATAATGAGAGATGAGTTGTTGAAAATCACTGATTAGAGAAAGAATGTGAAAGAGAAGCTTTTGTTTAGGAAATAATTTAATATCTATAAGATACTGTGTCATAAGGTATAAAAAAAGTTCATTTACTTAGTTGAAGAAGATAAAAGGTAGTTGTTAGATACAAGAGAGTTTGGGATAATCCTTTTATAAACAAGTAAAAATTTTCAATTATTTATTTTGATCTCGTTTAATAACGTGATATAATATTTAAAAGTGATTGAAATAGTAAATTAAAATAGATAAAAAATTTGAATCAAGTGAAATGAAACTTATCTGCTATGATAAGTAAATATACAACTTTATTTTGTCAATTTATTTTTGCATCAACAAAAAAATGCATTATTGTTAAAATAGAGGTCAAGTGACAAAACAATTTTATAGAAAAGAAAAAAAACTATTAAGAATTCATTAGAAAAAAATATTTAAATGAGATTTAAAAAATGTCCTTATCGTAATCGTGACTTAATTTTAACATGTGAAAGAGTAGAAAGTAAAGTCAATGATGCATCACAAATTTGTGTTCTATTTTGAAAGTTCATTTGTTTAACAAAATTTTGAAAAATTTGTTCATTTTTATTTCTATAAGAATCTTCTCAATTTTTGTGTGTATTACTTTTATTCAAATATCTTCACAAATTTTAGAAATTTGTTTCTCTTCGATAACTCATAAATATCGTGATATATAGTAAATTCTATTATGATTTTAAATTCATTGAGATATAAGAGTCAATTATTATGTTTGTGATATTATTTTTTTTTTAGTCTGAAGTTCTTAGCATGGAAAAGTTATTTTATAGAAGTGAAGTAAAGAAGTAAAGAAAGTATATTTAAACTGACACCGATATATTAACTACTATGTGATAAGTGATATAACACAGTTGGTATATTGGAATAAATTTTTAAAAATTTTGGTAAGAATTGAAAATAGTAAAAAGAATGGAATGAAATTCTAATAATTTTTAAGAATAATTTAAAAGATGAAATTTTAGCCAAATTTAAGGTTTTTAATTTAATTCATTATTTTTATTAATTCTCAAAAATAATTAAAGGGTGTATAAAGTTGGTATATAAGAAAAGGATAATAGTTACACAATAAAGTACTTTGTGGTTATTTAATTATAAATATTAAAAAACTTATTCATTTGTGACTTACCAAAAATCACTTGAATAGTTTGTCATTTCATTTTAATAATTCACTTACTTAATTTTGAGAGTTTAATCTTTTATATGACGAAGATAACAATCTAGCTAGTTAATTTTAACTCAATTTATGTTATGATTTTAAATTTTAATTCACTATCACTTATATTATAATAATTCAAGTATTTATTTATTTTAACGAGATTACTCATACTAAATCTAAGAGTTGATTCAGTTATCAATGCATGTGATTTATATTATTAACAGAACAACAAATAAAATAAAGACAAATAATCACCTTCTTAATAGACTTCAAGATAAACCAAAAGTTAAAAATAACTAACGATTAATACATCTATAATTAATATATATATATATATATATATATATATATATATATATATATATATATATATATATATATATATATATATATAT
>Ga0214542_1011924_pt1 | contig 11571 bp, 8 predicted proteins | sample CNSS1metaG_FD_160096 | JGI IMG/M metagenome (GOLD analysis project Ga0214542, IMG submission 160096) | Root nodule microbial communities from cowpea collected in UCLA plant growth center, Los Angeles, California, USA - CNSS1 | ecosystem: Host-associated > Plants > Roots > Nodule | place: USA...
AAAAAAATATGAAACAATATATATATATATATATATATATATATATATATATATATATATATATATATATATATATATATATATATATATGATATAATATAATAGAAAGTCAATTAACTAAAGTCTAAGCATCAAACTGGGAAGAAATGTATAGACTCTTACTTTCGGAAGACAACTCTATTGAATGGATTCATGAGATCCTGCACCCATCAAATTGACCCTCCTCTTCTCACTCTCTACAATAATAACTCAAGTGGAACATCATATATCTCATCCAGTATTTACGAGTTAAGTTCACTAGCTCAATTGGTGTAATCCTCTTTCATATATCATCTGCCATGTGGGTTTATTTGTTGAACCAAACCTATATATTGAACTTGCTCATGTATGAAGCTTTTGTTTTAAGAAGCTTCTCTTTTTGGATCTTTGCACATCTTATGTAAAGGTCTAACATGTGCATTTTGGGTTAGAGTACCCATAAGTGTTCTATATCTATTTATTTATTCTTGGCTGATAAAAAAAATAATGTTTGTCCTGTGAATCCTCCTTTGACTTTCACCTATCATCCTCTATGTGAGTTAGATACTAGTTGAGTCAGGATAGTCTCACATCACAATCCCTCTTTAATACACTTGGACTCATCCTAAATTAGGATATATGGTCAACCTCAACACTAAGAATGCAAACACCACGCCATATTCAATAATGCATCATTCAGTGCATTCTCCCATTTCTATTCTTTACACACCACAAGGTCCAATAATTTACCATGTCCCTAACAAATTCATCCGCTGCTTTTAATCTCGTTTTATTGTACTAACATATTCAAGTAATTTAAGGATTTTAGAAACATTACAATATAACATCAAAGATATTCAATCCTTCAACCCAAAGCCATGAATTCACCATAACATCATCAAAGTCATGTCCAGTCATCACTTTGTTATTAGTAGGAGTGATCATGGAATTAGATTTTTAATGATCCAATCCACATCCATTTTGGATCCAAATCATTGGATTAAATTTTCGATCCAAATTCAATTTTTCAGAAAAAGTAGATTGAGTTTTTTTAAAATCCAAATCCAAATATTTGGATTAAGTTCAAATTCATATCCAAATATTTGGATCAAGTTCAAAATCCAAAATTCATTTTTTATAAAATAAATTTAAAATGAATTTTCTAAAACTTGTGTCCATAGGACCGATACCATATAACTTGGCAGATTTTTTGTCGGGGCCAACGAAGTCAAATTTCAGCATGGTACGAACTTGCCAAACTTTCGGTCGGGGTCGGCTGAATTTTGATCGAGCTCGACTAGGTCGTATTCGACCAAATTTTGGCTCGGGAATTTTGGCTAGGGTTGACTCGGCCAAATTCGAACGAATTTCGATCGAGGACGACATGACCAAATTTAGGCGAAGGCCGACTCAACAAAATTTTAGTAGGGATCGACTTGATTGGATTCGGTCAAATTTTGGCTAGGGCCAATTTTGCCTAATACGACCAAATTTTGGCCAGAGCAGACTTGGCCAAATATGGCCACATTTGGGACACAGCCTGATCGGTGAAATTTCGGTTAGGGTTGACTCCACTAAATTCGTCGGTCGAGACCAAGTCGACTGAATATGGACAATTTTCGATCACGACCGACTCAACCGAATATAGTCAAATTTCGTCCTAGGCTTTCTCGACTGAATACGGTTAATTTTGGGCTATGGCCGACTCGACCAAATTATGGTCATGGTAAACTTGACTGAATTCAGGACCAACTCACCTGAATACGACTAAATTCCAGTCGCGATCGACTTTGGCGAATACGACCAAATTTGGTCCTGGACCAACTCGGCCAAATTTTTGTCGAGGCCAACACGATTGAATTTTGACCGTAGCCGACTCAACTGAATTTGGTCGTTTCGGTCGTAGTCGAATCGGTTGAATATAGCTAAATTTGGATCGCGATCGACTCGTTCGAATACGGCCAAATTTCGTCCTTGGTCGTCTTAGCTGAATATAGCCAAATTTGGGTCAGGGCCGACTCGACCAAATCTACATCGGGACCAACTCGATTGAATTCAACCGAATTTTGATCGGAGCCAACTAGGCTAAATTCGGCGAAATTTTGGTCGTGGTCGTCTCGGCCGAATATTGTCAAATTTTGTCTGGGTCGACTCAGTCCAATATTGTCAAATTTGGGTAGGGGTCAACTCGACTGAATACTTCCAAATTTGGTCCAAGACCGGCCAGACCAAATTTTGATCGAGACCGACTTGACTGAATTCGACAACATTCAACCAAATTTTGTATAGGATCACGCCGACTCAATCAAATACGGCTTAATTTGGGCTAGTCTGTCTCGAACTTTATCCTAACCTAACCAAAAATATAAATTGAAAATTTGGATTGGATATTTTGAATTATCCATTTTGAAAATCTAGATTTAGAGAATAGATATCCAATCCATAAAATGTAGATAAGATTGAAATCCAAATCCAATAAAATGGATTTTAAATGGATTGGATTTTTAATAAAATGAATATTAAATGGATTAGATTAGAGAAAATTTGGATTGGATCATGAAAATTGGATTTTTTGCCCATCCCTAGCAAAGTTTATCTACAACAATAAAACATAAAATTTTATCATGAATTAGCTTCCATTACCTAATAGTCTTGACCTAACACTGTTATTTTCTACCTAAACAGTTTCACACGTTGAAACACTCTATCTACACAACAAAAAGCCTAAATGATAATCAAGACATGACATTATAGAGTCTCAACCAAAGAAAATTTCACCAAAGATGAATAGAGGTGACATGTAATAACAAAAGTAAGTTTGCATGTGATAGAAAATCGTCTGTGCTATAAAGAATAGAGCATAAATTCAAACTTACCTTAAATAGAAATTGATTGAAAGGTCTTAGAAGAGTTAGTTGTGTAGATCACTTTTGTGAAGTTTGATCTTCAAAAAATGAGAGCTGAATTAAGAATTTGGGAAAGAGAGGGAAGTTTTGAGAGAAACATGAGTTTAAAGGAAAAACGGTTTTTTCTTAATAAAGGGATTCTCACAAGTTTTTATGTTAAATGATTTTTAAGTTAACATTTGACTTTTTTCTTTAAGACTTATGTTTTTGTTTTTTTTTTAAAGGTATGATATAATGTGTTTCTTTTATAGGGGGAGGTAAATGTAAATATAGTGTCGGTGTTGCATAACTATAGCCAAAATAGTTAAATAACTACGAGAGAGATAAAAGAAGTTAGAGGTATCTAGGAATTTGATGAAATATAAGATATTAATGTATTTTAGGTTATAAATATTTTCAAAATTTAAAGGACAATATTTATTGATTTTAATTTTTATATTTAGTTACAAGTAATAGTTTTAGAGAAATAAAATGGGATGAGAACGAAAAGAAAATACAGAAAAAGATGCATAAACCTAAAATGCATGTAAAATGGGATAAAAAAAAAGAAAAAGATAATTTTTTTATGAGGGTGAAGGTGACACAATTATGCTCTCATCCCTCCCTCCCTCTCGCAAAACGCAACTTTAGCCTTAATATAATAATATAAAAAAATATATATATATATATATATATATATATATATATATATATATATATATATATATATATATATATTTCTTAAATAAAAGTTAGTTACAAAGCATGTTTGTAAAAATCTAAATGAGTCTAGGAGGTCCATAGAATATCAATTTTAATTTTAGGTTGAGTTATATAAAAACAGTTTATATCTATATATATTATTCAAATTTGTTGTTAATAAAAAAAGACCAAACTACAAAATTTAGAGAAGACTTCCGTATCTTATAACATTGTTTTTTTTTATCAACAAATATATATATAGAAAATATGTACATAGATTTCTCTCTTAGATCTCATACTTTCTCATAATATCTATATCATTTAGTTGAAAAACATCTCTCTCATGTACCTTGAAACTTAATCCTTTACATGACATATTTTAAGTAAATAAATCATTGGGTAACAAGAAATATCCTTGGAATTGAGGCACAACTTTAACCAATTTGTATGTTTTCTCCCATGACAGATCAACTTTCACTTGACATTTGTCTTTTTCCCATCACTCTTTGCACTTGACAATGTTTTGCATTCACTACCGAACACAACATTTTTAATAACGGTTAAAAATAACCTTTCAAAACTCTTTTGGAATCACCAAGAGTTACAATCTATTTCACAACATCCTAAACAGTAAACAAAAGTCAATGCAATATTATTAAAGTTAATTAAATAAAAATAAATAAACATTCTTAATACTTTTGTCCATGCTGAAGTTGTGTTTGATAAAATGTTTTGGCCATACAAGAAATGTATTCAATGTCTCCCACACTAAATGAACTTCTATATAGGATGCAAGCAATAGAGAAACAACATTTTGAGCTTCATCCACCACTCGTGTTCAATGTTATAAAGGGACACCATGGATGGTTAATTCTCCCTCACAACTTCTTGTACAATTGCCTTTAGACCTAGAGGTATTTGACATAACTTACATTGGTTTGGTACATCATTGTGAGTATGCTGCACCAAAGAATCTAAATGTACAACTCAAACAACATTAAGCACCATATAAGGTATTGCTCAACATTCAAAATTGTATGTTCATCTTCTACAAATCATTCTACTTGTAAGACTCAATTTGTTCCTTCGTGATGATTCACCAAATTAACATGAATGTTCTAACTACCATTAGCATCACACATACTATTTTTTATTTTTTTATCAATAAAAACACATATTAATAGGAGGCAATTGAGTTACCTCAACCCATATACAAAAAGGAAAAAAAAAATAGTGTTACGACTTTCACCATTACCTATATAGAATATCTCACAATCATCACAGACTGAATATAACAAAGATTATAATGATATATACACCCAAGCAAGAAGCACACCCTTCATGACTATGATTTGAATACAAAACTTAAACATCTTCCCCTAATAATATATCATTTATCCTGTAAAAGATGAAATCAGAAAGACATACAAAAATAATGCAAAGAGCTAATTCCAAGGACTTTTGATATAAATCGAACCAAGGCTAGAGGAGTGAGTGAAGTCTAAAAATATAAATATTAGAGTGTGCAAATTATATCACTTCTAACCAGTGACCACAATACAGGAAGCACAAAAGATATATCATGGTGAACCAAAAAGTGATAAATCACCCCAAAAGTGCTTGAAATTTTTAGATTGAGAAAAAACATGTAATTGTAGTAAGAATAAGAGAATGTTTTTTTATAGATATTTATTAGTGATCCAAGCTCATACTTTAGTTTTAGTTTGAGCCAATATAAAAACTTTCTTCATACCTAGTACTGCACTTTTAAAGATAATACCACCATTTTTATGTGACCAAATACCCAAAATAATAGCCATTCATTACAAATATGTTATGAGTGGTCTGGTTTTTTAATGGTTTTCATCACATTAGAGGAAAATAAGCCAATTGTATGCGGTGATACTTTTGAAATTCTAGCTTAACTTTCTTGTGTTGAACGTGATAAACCTAACACAAAACATCATCGGGTAGACATAAATTCCAACATAAATATGAAGTATTGTTTCATCTGTAACATGACATTTGTAATTTGTAAGTATCAACTCCTACACACTTTATGTTTTTTAAATTCTAAGCATTTATAATGTGTAATTGAGTACAAGAAAATGTTAAAATGCGTTGTATATGCAGACATTATCATATTTGATACAAAAATATAATACTTTTAGAATTTTATAAAAATAAAACAATTACTTCCAAACCATATTATATAATAGTATATTAATAATATCTTGAAAACAACATAAAATATGATGGATAACTAAATAAGATTAATAAAATTATATATCTATTTATAACAATGCTCTTATTTTGTTAAAACCGGTTTGGATAACATGCATGTAAACATTTGTTTTTTGTATATATTTAGAAACGCACTTTTGGTGATATGAGGTAGAATCATAAGAAGTTTTTTGATGCATAAAAGAAAGTATTACATGTCATGTGATATTAATTGTGCATTGGAAATTTGAAAATAGAGTGTGGTGATAGTGTTTAGAATGCAGAAGAGAAAATAGATGATATAGAAGCGAAATGAGGAAGATAGATAGTAGATGATATAGTAAAGGTGTAAAAATCTATAAAAGGAGATATATTTTTTGTGCATGTGAGACCAAAAAAGGAGAAAGTATATATGTAAGGGTGGTGGTGGTGTTCATAAATGACAACCAACCATGGAAACGGAAACGACCGAAATTAAAGGATCCTTTTCATTACAGCAAAAAACCAGCCTCTCCTCCTCGTACCCAAAAAAGAAAAAAAAGGTTAGCTCTTCCTCTCTCTATCTGCAACCTTCCTCCTGATTCAAAACCTTAATCTTTTGTAGTTGTTCTCTACCTCCCCAGGTTGGGAAGAGTGGGGAGAGAGAGAGAGAGAACAACACCCATTCCAACCTAAACCAACACCAAAAACACCAAAATTACACCCCACACCTACATGCCTTTTTACCCTAAACCATCCATCTCCAAACTCCCATGCTTAACCTCACCCTCTCTCCTCCTCCAGTGCCGCCGCCGCCACCAGAGCCAGCGTCACCCAAATCCCATCACCACCTCCTCTCGCACCCTTCTTTCCACCTAAAACAACATTATTTGGTGGGGTGATATACACACACACACACACGGAAACAAACAACAAACGCACGTATATACATCAACCAAACAACCATTCATGGAAAAATAGATACTTACGTAGGTATATATGTATATATATGTAACCACACATACATATATAATACATACAAGAAAATAAAACAAAAACAGAGCGATCCATGTTGCTCACGCATGCACTGCCACTTCTCAACTCAATTTTCGACCTTGTGACCGTAACATTCATCTCTGGCCTTATAATCCTCTCGGTGTTATCCATAAGCTTCATCTTCCACCTCCGTTTAAAATCAAAATCCCTCACGCATTTACAGAACTTCAACTCCCTTTGGACCGTGCGCTTCCTCCTTGTCTTCTTCATATTCTTGTGGTCCATCACTGAACTTTTCCGCTTACCTTTTTTCCGCCGAAAATACATCTACACTTTTCTACCTTCTTTTACCATATCCCAACAAGCCAACCTCTGCAAAGTCCACATCGTACTTTCCCTAGGATTTTTCGAACCCGCCTTCCTCGTCACCCTCTTGTTCCTCCTCAATGCCTCTATAAAAAGGAAAACCCCAAACGATGCTTGGGCCATCACCTTCGTGCTCCTCATCTGTCTCCCCATTGCCACGCTCCACGCCTTGCTCATTTTCTTCTCGCCTTTGGAGAACCGTGTCCCTGTGGAAACCTCCATGATTTTCAATGACGGATACGGCTTCGACACTGTGCTTTGCACCTATCCCTTCCTTACCAGTGTGGCCTTCGCAGCTTTTGGTATAACCTATTGCACGTGGTTCTTGTTCTCGTGTTGGAGGGTTTTGTCTCTTGTCATCAACAAAGGCCTTAGGGTGAGGATTTACATATTGGCATCGATAATGCTAGTGGCTCTTCCGTTGCAGATCGTGGCGTTGGGGTTCAGCGTGTTGTGGAGCCCCCACCAGGAAGTCTATGGCATCATTTCCCTTGTGGCCTTTCTCGGCGCCTTTTCTTGCGCCACCACCGGTGAGGGCATTCTTGTCATTAAGCCTATTTCCGATGCCTTGGACGCCGGAGGAGATTGTTGCATTTGGAGCCCACAACAACTGCCACAACTCCAGGGAAGTGTCGTTCTTCGTTTAGAGGGACCACCCATGTCATGATGTGAGACCAAAATTATTGTTTCATCATCTCTCAAATGCATCATCATCTTTATGCTCTTCATTTTTTCACACACAAGCAACACGTAAAGTTTATTTCGAACGGAAAGTTGTGTTTTTTTTTTCACTCTTTTTTTCTTCTCGTTTTCTAATTCTATTGGATTTATTTTTTTGGTTAAATGTTGTTGCTTCTTCAGCATTTCTTTACTTAGTATATGGACTCGTGTACGTAGTTTTATTGTGGTGTTATTTTTATTTTTTTCAATTTTTTTCATGCTTCCACATTAACTCGACAATACATATATAAATGACTAAATTTAAAATTTCAGTCTACATACATAGAATTATTTTGAGTTTTTTTTACTTAGAAATAGTTTTTCGAATTAAACTCAATCATGTATATTTACTATATGTGGCGACTGAGACAGCCACCAGTCTCCCTAACCACCGTCAAGACCGCCTCCGCCACCACCAAAGAAAGAGTTACAGTGAGGGGAGAGAGACTTTGGTAGAATTTGTTTGATCTCAAGGATATTTTACTTTAGCAAAGTTTTGTTTTAGAAACTATGAGAAATAATCATCTTTTTGTTAAAAGAAATCCTAAATTTTATTTTTTATTTTTATAACTTTTATAAAAGAATAAAAAAAATTCTATTTAATAATTTTGTCAATTTTTTGAAATAAAATATTTGTCAAAAAATCATTTTTGTTTACATTATTTTATAAAGTACAGAGACAAATTTGAGATATATTTGAAAATGCAGATGAAATACAGTTTTTAGTGAATAGTTCGGAAACAAAAACAAATTTATCCCTTTCTTTTTATTTCTTGCTTGGATCATTTTTCCGTAAAAATTAAATATAGAATAAATTTTAAAAATAAATAGCTTATACAAGCTTGTTTCAAAAGCTTTTCTTACACATAAAATATTATTATACAACAAGAAAATTTAAAAGATAAATTTATTTTCTTAAAAGAATTTATAGAAACTATATCAATTAACTTTTGCAAAAACGTTTTTCAACTTAAATATAAACAAATATTAAATTGTGTGGAGAGATTCTTTCATTTTTTTTTCTCTCTAAATACTTCGAAAACGTTTATCTAAATTACATTCATTAAAGCTAAATTCATCTAAAACTCACAAAATTAGTTTACATTTATATTTTTTTCCATTATATGTAATATTAAGTACTTCAGCCAATTTAAAAAAAATTAAAAAAAAATTGACATCATAATAAAAATATAGCAGAAATAAATACATGAACGCACAAAATCACAGTACAGATGAATACATGTGTTGTTAATCTATAACAATAGATATTCTTTTAATTGTTGCATACCATATTCATTATTATTTTAAATAATGTAAGTCATTATTAAATATGCTAACTAAAAAGTTATAAATCTTATTTTTATAAATTGTTGAATGACTTTATTGTTAGGATTTTAATTATTTAGTATTTTCCAAACTTTATCTTTGTATTTTTTTTGGTGGACTTCTTTGTTTTCTTAAATCTTTTTTTTTATATATATAGTTCTACTCTCAAATTAACAAAAAGGTGGCTTCAGAAAATAATAGTTTTTTCTTTTTTTTTTCTATCATGGGTTTTTCTCTTTTAAAAAAAGATGATGTGCCAAACAACTTCAACGGGCTATACTGCTAAAGTAACAAAAGAGGATGAATTATTGTTAAAATTGATAAAGGAGATCTTTTTGCATTTCCATATTTTTCTTCTGTATTTTTATAAATACAAAAAATTTGATTTTATCTATAAATATGCTTTTTAAATTTTTTTAATTTGAAAATAATTTTTTAATATAAAAAATATCTGAGTTCCGATTTGAAAGTTATTTTTTACTTCTAGATATCTGGAAGTCAATTTTTACATGAATATTTTTTTTTTCAATTATACAATTTAGAAGTTATTTTTATATATTTCATTTTTTAATTGTGTAATTTGATATTTTTATTTTATTTTTGAATTGTATAATTTAAAAATTGTTTTTTTATAGAAAAAAAATTAATAACACAGTTCAAAAGTAATTTTTTAAATCTTGAATTATATAATCTGAAATTAATTTTTTCTTTCATGAAATAATGATCTCCGGATTGTATAATTTAAAACATTCTCTGTTCTCAATCTATCCATGTTAATACAGCGACGGAGATGACAATGAAGTGACAGCACAAGGACAGTTTGGTCATTTAACCACCTTCCCATAAAGTACAGGGGTGCCAAACAGAAAAAAAAATGGCCATTGCTAAATTAGGTCAGCCCTAATTGATCCTTCTAGATTGGGCCATTTGCACTTTGCTTCACTCTGGCCCAAGAGTTGGGTTTGCTTAATCATCTTGTTATTGGGCCTCGCTAACTGAAAAGAAGAAAAAGCACGAATGTTATATCTGTCAGTTCATACGTTTTTATTCTTTTAATTTTTGTATTTTCTGAATGAATGGTATTCACTACTATGTGTAAAGAAAAATTAAAGGTTCCAAATTTTTAAATGGATACAAAAATCAGTGCAGTATTTACATAGATTTCCATTTAACGATTCAAATCCTTCCAGGGAAGTACAAGGGAAGGTGAAGATAGAAATATTAAGTGTTTTAGTTTAATTTTGATATTCTTTAAGTCTAAAGATTTTAAATGTATATTATATCTTTAATACCTGAAATTTAAAATTAATCTGAATTTAAGAAAAATAGCTTCTCATATTTAAAAAAAAAAACCTTTAGTCACTAAATAATAGATTTAGAGAATTAAAATAAAATTAATTTTAATTCTTTAGTGTTTGTTTAGAGATTAAAATTATTTTCTTAAATTTGATAAATGAAGATGGTTTTTACTCATTTTGATGATGATGAAACATATTCATTCCTAATTTTAGAGATTGAAAACACAATTAAATTTAAAACTATTATTTAAAATAAAATATAATTACTATTATAAAATTAACATATTTAAATGGCAATTATAAAATAGTATTGTACTTGTTTCTTAAGAGATATTTTTTAAATAATCAAAAAGTGAGAAGTTAAAGATATATATTAATGAATTTAGAAAGGGATAGTTTTTATGCTGATCGGTTCAAAATCCAAACAAGTAAAATTTTTGTTTTAGGTCTTAAAAAAAATATTGAAAGGTTCTCAATTTTTTTTTTACCAATTATTTTACTCCTAAAAAAATGAAGAATATCTTATTTTTAAATTTGCTTTTAAGTTTTTGTAACCTTTAGATACTCGTGTACCTATGGGTTTTTATACAATGAAAGAATAAGAGTAGGAAATTAGTGAGGCATTGCAGCTTCTCGAATACTTTAGTTTCTCCCAGCTGTAAAAATAAAATAAAATCATCAAACTACTCTAAATTGAATTTAAGATTATGTGGAACCTCCAAGTTGTGTTGTGTGTAATATTTTCACACGTTGAAATATTATTCTCTTAAAGTAAGGTTGTGCATGCACCTTATTAGAATGACCTACAAAAATACATTAAAAAAATATTATGGTTTAGAGGCTTATTCACATATTGACCAACATTAACGTCTTTATTTTGGTTGGTTGTTGTTGTAGATGTTTACTATAGGAAATAGACGCGTTGATTAGTACACACGGTCAAACACTAAATTTCCATATTACACATAATCTAAAATTAACGCATTTTACTTCTATCATTAAATATTTATCTAAAAAATACGACACCAATTACCTATGAATAAATTCATATAAAACTT
>Ga0214542_1011929_pt1 | contig 11569 bp, 4 predicted proteins | sample CNSS1metaG_FD_160096 | JGI IMG/M metagenome (GOLD analysis project Ga0214542, IMG submission 160096) | Root nodule microbial communities from cowpea collected in UCLA plant growth center, Los Angeles, California, USA - CNSS1 | ecosystem: Host-associated > Plants > Roots > Nodule | place: USA...
TCATCTTCATCATCTAGTTGGGATTCTTGTTGGCTACTTTGAGAACCCTCCTCAACCCCTTGATATTGATCATAAAGTGTTTTTAAAGATGACAATAATTTTGATTTCAATCCACTAGCCATGCTAGATTCAAATATATAGTCAATGAAGTAATTAACAAAATCCAACTTGCTCCTAGGGTCAAGCACAACAACAATCAATAATAAGATATTAATTCCATTGGGATTTCTCCAATATTTGTCATACTTACCCTTCATCCTCATTGCCATCGATCTTATGCTCACATCACTACTTTCAGAATATTGTCGAATCTTTTTACCAATTCCAAAAACTTCCTTCATATACATATGACTAGTGACGTAAGAAGAACCAGAAATGTGCATGGTAGAGTCATAAAACATCTTTAAGAATGGTAGAACAGACCTCGCATATTCCCAATCCTCTTCTAATGGCACACCACTACTTTTGGCCATTTTGAACACCAAATTTCTTATCTTGCATATCTAGCAAGACAAAGGCATCTTTGTACTTCAAGACCTTTATAAGAAATTCCCTCTTGTTCAACACAAGCCTTGAATCTAGCAAATCGAGCTGGAGAAGATTTCACATATTTAACTGCATTCTGAATTTTTGAAATTGAATCTCTTATCTCTTTTAACCCATCCTTCACAATCAAACTTAATATATGTGTGCAACAACGCATATGAACATATTCTCCCTTTAAGATAAGACAATTCCATGATAACATCCTTCTTATGAGGTATTGGACCCCAACATCATTTGTTGTAGCATTATCCATAGTGACAGTAAGGACTCGCTTCAACTCCCAATTATTCAAACAAGCCTCAAGATGTTTAGCAATGAGTTCTCCTGAATGACCTGTTGTTTTAGAAAAATTCAAAATGTTCTTATGCAGCTTCCAATCTTCATCAATAAAGTGAGTTGTTAAACTCATGTAGTTTAGGTTTTGGATTGAAGTCCATGTGCCTGTAGGTAAGCAAACCCTCCCACACTGCTTTGATAGAAAAATTTTCAACTTTGCTTTTTCCTCTTCATAGAGTTCCCACATTTCACGACTCAATGTAGTGCGGGATGGGACTTCAAACCATGGCTGCAAGGATCGTACAAAGTCACAAAAGTCTTCATCTTCCACAAATCGAAAAGGAAGCTCGGACTTCACAAACATCTTCACCGACTTCATTCAAGATGCATTTTGGTCAAACTTATACGTAGTTGGTAAGGGCTAACAATAGCCCCTTCTGTAGTTGATGATGACAAATTTTTCCTTTTGAATGCTTCTCTATTAGGATTTTCCTTGCATCTTATCAAATGATTCCTCTTCCCACTTGTTCCAGCCAAATATTTAATCAAATCACCACAGTAATTGCACTTAGCCTTCTTCTTAGAATAAGAATTTTCTTTGGTAAAATGCCCCCACACATCTAACCGACCTTTACTATGCTCAGTTGACAATGTAGCCATACAAGAAGGTAAAGGATCAATCCCAGAAGTAGTTGGTATGAGAGTTTCGACGGTTTCTGGCAATGTCATCTATTTCTCTTCTTCTCTGTTTCTTTGCCTCTATTTTTGCCTCTTCGCCACTTCACTCTTACCCTTTTGAAGTTTCGAGCTTCTCCTACATGGAAGTGAGGATCAAGACCACAAATAGCCATAGAAGCATCACAAACCGACCAAGAGCACTCATGGTATTCTCTCCTACAGAGACATGAAAAAAATAACCTAATAAACAAACTTCATTGTGTCCATCCACCAAACAAAAGAAACCGAGGTTTCACTTACTGCGGGAAAAAAACAGAGTTGAAAGGCTAAACCTATAGGCATTGTTAAAATATGGATCAGACAAAAACGAGATCACCCAGTTCAATCATGATGATGATTCATATCAAGCAAATCACTTACCATAACAAGGTTATAATTTGTTGTCTGGGTGGACCTCTGAACTCATCATTGATCCTGTGTTCTAGAATCCATATAACTATCCCAATGAAAAGAAAGAAACATGCAGTCACAATCCATATAAGAGGAGTAAACGACTGCAGGAAAGCCCAACCACCAGAATTAATTTTCATGACAGGGCCACCACAACAAGTCTCGATGCTGCATATGGCTGTGTAAAATCTATAACCCTTGTCCGATTTGTGACAATAGCGATGTCACCGATGGCACCATCAAAGTACTGTACCAAGGATCAAAATTATGAGACATGCCTCAAACTGATTTTAAAGAAAACATAGAGATAAGTGATCCGGAGGAAAAGGGGAGGGAAACAAAGAAAGCTTGAAGTTAGTGACAAAGTATAGAACAATCAATAATCCAGAACTACCTCTTTTTGTATAACATGAAGCATTCTAAAAGTTGACCACAAAAATTAATATAAAAGCAAGATAAACAAGTCCAAAAGGAAATATACCAAACTTCTCACAAACTTTCTCAATGACCTCTTTCGACACAGGTCCATCAAGTGAAAAGGATGCATTGCATAGCCTATAAAGTCTCTGAATATAATATGGCATCTTGCATACTTGAGACCGAGTTATCTATTCACTCAGACCAAAATCCCCAAGGTCAGCGAGCTGATAACACCTTGTAAGTGGCTTACTAATTGCAATAGGGACTGGATATACAATTAGATAACAACCGTATTTTAGCCTCAAAATCAAACCATCGGTAACAACAAAAGTTGAAAATCAATGCACTCTTTTTCTGCGCTGAAGAAGAACAAAAGAGAAAATTGAGTTAGTATAACACAGATTTGTCATAGGGACAAAAAAAGTTAACAATATTACAATACAGATCCAAGAGAAACAAGTTAAGATATCCAGTAAGAAATATAGGATATAACCAAAAAACCAGGAGTGATTTTCCAGTGAAAAAATAGTCAAACAATCCAGATTAGATCCCATAGAACACAAAAGAAAAAGGGGAAGAAATAAATAAAAAAATATCTAACAGAAAATGGATTTGAAGAAGAGTAAAGGTATTATATGTTGAACTTTCTCCTTCTCAAAGCTTCCATTCAATATTAGTATCCCAGAACATTCACCGTACATATACTTACCCTCACACAAATTACTAAAAGTGACACGGGAGACCAAAACATCATAACTATTACTACATTACTTGAAAAAAAAATTCATAGGTATTCATATGATGGGATGAAAAAACATCTCTTCAACCTTCCATGCTTAATAAGCATCAATTCATTGACCAAGAAAACTAAAAGTAGCCCTGAATTTTCTTAAGAAATCAATACAAATAAAAACTACTCCAATCTCATCACTTTAAATTTAAGTGAATGAAGCATGATTTACTGTCATGGTTAAGTGGATAAGTGAGATGATGTCTATGTTTTGCTTATATTCTTATGTATCCCTGATTTATAAAACATTGGAGATATAAAACATAATAAATAATATATCAATTAATTCTACCATTGAATCAAAACTCAAAATCACAAATGAGCATTGCCTTTTATACTAATCATTACATTAAAATAAGCCAAAAAAGAGTCGGATGCCGAAACCCAACCTACTTTGTTCAAATTTTGCAACAAATTGATTAGTAAGAAACTCCATAACATAAGCCTAAAACAGAGCTTGAACCAGAAACTTAACTAATTTTGTTTTTTGTGTCAGCCTGATATGTTTGGTTGTTTCAAATCACAAGTTATTGAATAGAATGTTCAAATCACAACAATAGAATAGAACATCATAAATGTTTTAATATTAGCAACGAGGTTGTTGCATTATGTAGCATATCTATTCTAGTAATCGACTTCACTGACCTGAAACTGGAAGCCAAAAATCCTAATTGGGAGACAGTAAACTGGAAGCCAAATCAACATGTGTTCATTTCTCAGCAAATTAAGACTGCTCAAACCAAATTTCCCAGTTGTATTTCAAGTTGTTGACGAAGAAATCCCTAACAGGTTCATCCCAATAAAATATTAGAATGATCGAATTGGAGAAAAAATGAAGAAGCGATCATGATCGTGATGTTCGAGAGCAAAGAGGATTAGGGTTAGGAAAATTCCATTTATTTTTCTGATTTTTCCTTAGGGATTTTTAAGGGTGAAAATTAGGTTTAGGAGGGGAGCCCATGATTGAGCAATAGAGAGAATTACTAAGAACTAGGGTTCAAGTGTTAGGTGTGTGTGTGTGTGTGTGTGTGTGTGTATGTGTGTGTGTGTGTGTGTGTGCACAAAGGAGAGGGAGTGCACTGTAAGAGGATTTTGTTTTTTTCATCTCTGGTGAGCACAAAGTGACCTTAAGAAATTTGGGGATTTCTTTAGTATTTGAGTAACTCTACTTAGACTTTCACAAGCATAAAATGGCCAGGATTGCTATGTGAGTTTCCTTGCACCATTTTAATTTTAGCAGTTTTCTTGAACTCGTGTAATCTTCCTATGATTTTATAGTGAAATACAATGATTTAATTCCAGCTTTAATTTCCAGTTGTGAGTCGTGCTTGTTTATGTTTTGCTTCAGTTTAAGTTTTCTTTTCAGCTTTCCCATTTAGATTCATTTTAGTTTTGTTTATTGCTTTCCTAGTGTTATTGCAATTTCATGTTTCTGAGTTAGTGATTTTAGTATGGTTGAAATTTTCACATTTCAATGATTCCTCTTGGGAACCAAGTGACCCCAAAGTGGGCACAATGTTACAAGATGTCTTCTCGAGGGCAAAAGACACCTAACTTGATCACTAAATCAATTTTCAGTTTAAATTGTTGTGTGGTTGATTTCTTTTAATATATATTTTGTTCCCATTTGTAACACCCCAGTCGGATATTACTGTGTAAAGCAATTATGATTAAAATAAAAATTTAAGTATTCTAATACCATTCCCAAGCGTGAAAAAATTTAAAACTTCAAAGCGTATGAAATAGCATTACCCCATAATTTATTTAATCCAAATTCAAGAATCCAAAATCACTTAAAGATAATATAAAATATTTCAAATCATGTTTCTTTAATAAGATTCCCCGAGGTAGCCCTTACCAAACTTTATGGCTCGCTAACATCACTTGGAATAACATTTGCTCTTGGGTGACAAGTCACACGATCATTGCCAAAGGCCTTCTTCTCTTACCTGTGTACAACTTTTGTCTACTCTGTGTCACACACATCCGATCATTGAATCAATTTTAAGTTTTCTGTCATTTGTTGCAACAAGTCTGACCCGACAAGAACAAGCTCGCCATCTTGTTACCAACACAATGACGTTCTACATCTTTTTCCATACAATGCCTCATACGATACCATTACAACCTTAGTCAATACGTCTCTTAAATGGTTTGACACACCAACCTCTCCTTGAAGATCCACCAACTTGCAGTTATTCCTATGTTTACAATAAGTCTATACTATTATGTCTTCAACATCTAACCTACTTCTCTTACGCCCATTCCCAGCAAAACCATCCCATTAGGGACTATTGGCACAAGTTCTACTCGAGACACTAATGCAATAGTGAACTTCGCCTATCCAAGGTGAAAATTCTAGTACCTCCCTCAGAACTCGTCTATAAACTTTTGCACCATTGAGATCTTTTGTGTCTATTCTTCGCTTGCCTTGTCAGATACTCTGGTTCACATGACACTCTACCCTCACCTTTCAGCTTGATCTACACTTGGCATGCAACCGCCGATTTATCTCTTTGAATCATAGAACACCATTTTATTGGGTATTACATCGCCTAGAAAAGGGATTGGAAAACAACCAATTCACCCTCGATTTTATATATTATTGACCTTACAAAGGAATCAATTCCAATTAACCTTGAATTTGAATCCTTTGATCACCATGAACACAACACACGCCTGAGCAATCTCCACTTGTAGCAAAACTACCGTCTCCTAACCAACTCCCTCTTGTAGATAACCATAACTAATTTACAATACTAGTAACACCAAGGGATGTATGATCCCAAACAAAACTAGAACTCATATCCCAAGCACCACTTTTATACGTTGTATCCATGCATTTGGTCATTTATGTTAACAACTCTAGCACCAACTGTCACAGACCCCTTTTCAGCTACACAAATAATTCCTTTTCCGTTCCTCCTTCCCCGTGCACATGCAGTACCAAATGCCCTTTCCCACAAGAATAAACTTAACGATGTGCTTCTTCTTTTGATACTTGAAACGATCCATCTCTTATCCAAGGTCAAACTTTTCTCTCTTGCGAGCCACCTTAATAAGGACATCTCATATACTCTTGACTTAGATAACTGCTATTGCCGTGAAGATCTAACTACTTCTTCCTTATGTTGATCTAATATAAAATCCGTAATATACTTCTTTTTTATAAAACATCATCATGTTTGACTGATCTTCAAAGTTCTACCTCATCTCAGCCTCCCACTCAAGATATGTCGTCCTTATACACATTCATTGTCTCCCACCTTTCTTTGTCACCTATTGCCAACAACTTCTCTTTACCAATCCAAGGAAATCACTGATATGGTCATATGACTACGTCTAATGACACCTTCTCCTAAAACCACTTGTATTTGTATATATCTGAACTCCAACCCTATTAGGATATAGAACTAAAATGATTTTCTCAACCGTTGCTACACTGACACGTCTTGATATTTCTCTTTGTTCTAACCTCTGGATTCATCTCCTTGTAGAAAACTTGTGGTATTTGATCCTAAAGTTGTCTTTGAAGCTCCTTCAATTCAAACGTCGTTCCAGAACTCCAACATCTTCTCCCAACCTACTAACCCAAACTTAGTTTTCTCCACTCATCAGTATACACCATACAACAACTCCCACCTCTGGAGCAAAAAGTTATCTTAGAGGCTTCATCCAACCCTTGCAAAGGTAAGTAGGTCAAGTTAACCTTCCATCTGCATTCATCTATCACTATAACACTAATCACAAACCACAGAGATACAACAAAACAAACATGGACACAGGAAAAAAAAACTCTAACGTGTATTGATAGCCAAAGTCCTTTGTTTGTCACTCTTCTTTCCCCCAAACCATTAGAATTGAGAAAGGAAAATTATCTCTGATCTAGCCATGAATGTGCACCCTCATTACTTCATTAAGACGTCTTTTATTCTTAATAATTTTGGTTGCACAACGAACTCTACTAAACCCAAGTACTTAAACCCGCTAGACGTGACAAACCCACACCCAAGCCTTCCCACACATTCCTCAAATATGAAGGAGCACGTAACTCCTCAATCAGCCAATATAGTATGAGATACTCATTCAATCAATTTCATACAAAGTTTTGCAACCGAAACACCACAAGCTCACTCCCCAAAGCCCAAAAATATTTTTAAAACCAAATGTTCTGATACCAAATGTAACATCTCAATCGGATATTACTTGGTAAAGCTATTATAATTAAAATAAAAATTTAACTCTTCTGATACCATTCCCTAGCGCAGAAAAGTTTAAAACTTAAAAGTGTATAATATAACATTACCCCATAATTTATTTAATATAAATTCAAGAATCCAAAATCACTAAAAGATAATTTAATATATTTAAAATCATGTTTATTTAATAAGATTCTCCGAGTTAGCCCTCACTCTGGCTTTATGCCTCGCTAACATCACCTGGAATTTACATCTGCTCTTATGTGACAGGTCACACGATCATCTCCAAACACAAACAGAAAGGATATGAACTCAACAGAATGAAATATGCACAGTCCACATGAATACCTCACCCAAAAGAAATAACTTCACTTACCATGACTCACAACTTAGAGACCGCACCACACAAGATACCTATGCAACCATAGTCTCATAACCTATATGTGACTAGCACATCCAGTCAAATCATACACATAGTCGACCATGGTCTTAGGGATTCCATATGCTTCCACGAACCTGCCCGTTTGTGATCCAACTCTACGAACCTCCTTGTTGGTAGTCCAACTCTACGAACCTCCCCGCTCATAGTCCAACCTCTACGAACCTCCCCGCTCGTAGTCCAACCTCTATGAACCTCCCCGCTCGTAGTCCAACACGCGTGAACACATCCTATTATGAACCTCCACGCTCATAACAACCTCAAGTGTGATGACCCTCCCCTTGTTGGTAGCTATTGCTTGACGGCTTAATCTGCACCGCTAGGCACTACACTAATAACGCGAGTTTACTGGTTTAATCACTACAGAACCCATCTTTAACACACCAATCATCATAGGCACATATTTAGAATACCAAATTGCATATTTTACATTTCAACATACCTCAAATTACAATTATCTAGAGACTCTTCATGCTTATATTAGAATTCACAAACAATAAATATATAAAATCAACTAACAAAATCAACTAACAAAATTCCGCTAAAGTAATCTAAAACACCTTATATGTAACAATAAATCAATTTATAAAATATTCAACTTTTGTAACCTATTTATTAAATTATAACACTTATGGTTTCTTTTTAAATTTAAAAACATCGAATGACTTGATCCATTGCCGATGTCACAAAAATCGACCAACTTCTAGCCTTAAAAATCAAACCCCGAAATAATATACAATATCCATTAAACTAAAAGGCAAGTGTGATCCCAAAAATCCTTAAACCTATATATCTATATTATTGTATAATCGATCAATAAGCATAATCCATTAAGAATCATGATTTTAATAAATATATGATTATATAAATATACATATATATAATTTATTTATTTATTTTTCGATAAACAGATAATATATATATATATATATATATATATATATATATATATATATATATTAAGTAGGGTATGCTATGTACCATCACGTGCTATTTCATTAGTAATATATGTGTAACTCATCACACGAATACTTTCTTTTTGGAGCCAATAAAATTATATTTAAAACGTACTGGTAGTTGGTTTTTGAGGTATTTTTGGAAAATATGAATAATAATATATATTATATTGATCGAGTAGAGTGAGGCTAGATTCAAGTCATATATATCTGCCCCATATCTCACCTGGTTAAGTCATGTTATTAGGTAAAAACACCAATTAAAATACGAAAACAAATATTCATTATACAAACTCATACTTTTAAATGTACTAATGTAAACACGCCTCTAAGGTATATATGCTTTTATTCCTATAAATGATTTTACATGGGCTAACCTAAAAACGTGTCTAATGAACATGTCCCCTTATTCCTAAAAACGATCTCCATCCTTTAGTTCCATACTATCAGACAATTCTAATCCACGTGCAACTTTACACTCTATTTCCTTTATCATTCCATTATAAATTATTGAAAATATTTCTTTTATATATTGAGGTGTGCTGCTTGTCCACCTTACACACATACACCACAGACTTCATGCTACCTTACAAACATATTATACAACTCAAGTTCTCTTTCTCTTCTATTTACACCTTTTGTAAATTGACTTAATAGTGTAAAGAGAAAAGAAAAGAACAAAAAACACAAAAGCAAGTAAAGAAAGGGAAGAGAATGATGATTCACTACATGATTTATTAGATTTACTAACATTGTTCTGTTACATTTATCCTAAATGTCACCTTACAATTGACTATAGTTATACTTTTAAAAAAATGTTACCATAAGTAATTAAAAATGTTACTATAAATATTGCTACTATGATATTGTAACATTTTTAAATAAATGTTACTATAAATGAGTAATTAATTTTCATTTTCTTAACTTATGTGTAAACTTTTAAAATATAATAATAAATTTATAATTAATTAATTTTATTATAAGATTGAAATAGTTAATATATAATTTAAAATTTAATATTTTAAAGTAATACTTTAATTTATTTAAAAGTAAATTTAAAGAAATATTATAATTTATTTAATAATAACTTTAAATTCACAACAAACTTTTTGGATATTTAAATTCTACGTGGTTTCAAATCATTTTTAAATTAATATTTTAATTCATTTAAAAATAAATTTTAAGTAATAACTTTCAGATGTCTAGGGTACCAACCTTCCCAATCGAACCTCACACGTGTTCTTGTTTCACAAACTCTCCAACACCCTGTTTTACTTCAAACTGTGATTCTACTCTACTATTCTGTCTCAACAACATTTTTTGTGTCTTCATGCAGTAGATTCTACTTTGTCATAGGTATTCACAGAAATTCACAAATAGTCCATTTGCTCGAAATTAAAAAGTTGAAAATTGTGTCTTCAAACCCTACCAGGTGCGATCACCGTTGAGTCATCTTGCCGCCATTACCATCTTCAAGTAATATACCTGAACATTGTTTAATCTTTCTTCTTTTTAGATCCCAAAGTGTTGAGTGATTATCTTTAGAGCTTGAAATCCTCTATAGCGTCTTTACAACAGCAGGTTTAGAATCTAATTTTCCATTTTATTCTTTTTTCAAAATAATTCATCATCAGGTCATTCGGCTTCATTATCACTCTCTTACTTGTTAACAGATTGAGAAAGCAAAAAGAAAGGAAGATGCATTCATGGTAACATTTGCCAAACGAGAAAAATATATGAAATAGTTGAAGGTAATAAAACCTTAAATAAGGTTAATGTCTGTTACTGCATTAGCATGATTGTGTATATGCATCCTTCTATCCGGCATCAACCATGAGCACCTTCAAGAAACTATACTATAAAGGAAGTAGAAAAAAATATATAAAGTGCAGTCTTTTCAACTCTCATCCTTTATCATTTAGATATAACAACAAAAAACATCAAAATAATTGTCTCTATGGTATAACAATTTTGTTGGGAAGTTTATGCTCCAATGTTGATCTTGTAAATGACAACCCATATTCTTAATCTTAGATGTGTACTGTTCATATAATTTAACACACAACTGATATAATTAAATTTACAGTATTTATATCAGTGATTAATTTTTTGAATATAGCTATGAAAATATTATTGATAATGTAAAAAAATCTCAAACAACGCATGCAGTTATTGTAAAAAGCATTTGATCATTTGTGTCTTTCAGAGTTTAAACCTTATTTTTTATGTTTTTTTTCTTATAAAATGATAGAACCTCTATTCAGTATTATATAAGCATTTAAGTAATACATGGTGATCTAAGAACAAACCTTGTAAACATTTTGCTGATAAAAGAAAAATAACAAAAAAAGTTGAATATTTTAGAAATAAAAGCATATTATATATATATATATATATATATATATATATATATTCTTATCATGAAAATATATAAAATACATTCTCTATTGCACTCTTTTTGAAATCACTTTATTAAAGTCTCGAGTTTATATTAAATAAAAAAATTGCTCGTAGTTTTACTGGTTTAATAATTATTTATCATCAATATAAATTTTTTTATATGATCATTCAATCAAAAGTCAATACTATTGTAATGATGTTTAAGATAAATATTTCAAAAGCTATTGAGTTTGGCAGAATAAAATTGATTTTGTGCTATCACAACTATTATACATCTTTGCATTAGATTATAACGAAGAGTGGTTATGCAGTTAATTTCATGAAGTGGAGAGGAAGGTGGTGTAGCACACACACACACACGCATACACACACACACACACACACACACACACACACACATATATATATATATATA
>Ga0214542_1011934_pt1 | contig 11561 bp, 13 predicted proteins | sample CNSS1metaG_FD_160096 | JGI IMG/M metagenome (GOLD analysis project Ga0214542, IMG submission 160096) | Root nodule microbial communities from cowpea collected in UCLA plant growth center, Los Angeles, California, USA - CNSS1 | ecosystem: Host-associated > Plants > Roots > Nodule | place: USA...
AGAATTATCTTTTTCAATCTATTGATAAAAATATTTTGAAAACGATAACCAACAAAGCAACTTCCAAAGCCCTATGGGATTCCATGAAGCAAAAGTACCAAGGTAATGTCCGTGTGCAACGTGCTCAACTTCAAAGGCTACATAGAGAATTTGAAGTTCTGGAAATGCAAGCAAATGAGTGTGTCAATGATTATATCTCTCGTGTTATGCTAATTGCCAATAATATAAGAAGTGCCGATGATATTATGGAGGATGGACAAATTGTGGAGAAAATCCTACGTACTTTGTCCGATAAATACAACTATATTGTATGCTCTATTGAAGAATTAAAGGATATCAACAAGATGACCGTGGATGAGTTACATAGTTCGCTATTAGTGCATGAACACAAGGTGAAGCAGAAGGAGATGACTGAACAAGTCCTGAAGGTTACAGGAGAAAGTCTCACTCCTTGAATTGATGATCGTGGCAGCAACAACAAATGGCGTGGTGGATACAGAGGAAGAGGCAGAGGTCACGGTAGAGGAAGAACATTTGATAAATCCACAATTGAATGTTATGGCTGTCATAAGTTGGGACACTTTCGATATGAATGTCCCACTTATGCCAAGTATGCAGAACACACGGAAATAGACGAGGAAGAGGAGATGTTGCTCATGTCATATGTGGAAATGCAACACTCCAATCAAGACGAGAGGTGGTTCCTGGATTCGGGATGCAGTAATCACATGAGTGGCGACAAAAAATGGTTCAACGAACTAGATCAATCCTTCAAACATAGTGTCAAACTGGGAAATGATTCCAGAATGGAGGTAGTGGGCAAAGGAAATGTTCGCATGAAGGTGAATGGACAAATTTTGGTGATTACTGAGGTATTCTTTGTCCCTGATCTCAAAACTAACCTGCTTAGTATTGGTCAACTCCAAGAGAAAAACTTGACTATATTAATCAAGGCTGATTGTTGTAGTATCTATCATGAAAACAAAGGATTACTTATGCGAACTATGATATCTGCAAATCGTATGTTTGTGCTTTTGGCTTCAGTTCCTCCTGTATCTATTAATTTTTCATCGGCTCTTAATGTGACCTCTGACAATATCACAAGTTTATGGCACCAAAGGTTTGGTCATCTCAATATGAAAGGGCTAATGACACTTGTCTATAGGAAGATGGTTTACGGATTGCCTATTTTAAAGAATCCATCCCAAATGAGCTCCATATGTATGGCAGGAAAACAACAACATCATTCATTTCCAAAGAAAAGCACTTAGAGAGCATCTAAACTATTGCAACTCATCCAATCAGATTTATGTGGTGCAATTACACCTGAATCGCATAGTAAGAAACGATATGTAATTACCTTTATTGATGATTATAGCAGAAAATGTGGTCTTATTTTCTGCAGGAAAAATCTGAAGCCTTTGATGCATTCAAAAGGTTCAAATCTTTAGTAGAAAAAGCATCTGGTCATAAGATTTTGTGTCTGCGCACTGATAGAGGTGGGGAGTTCACATCATCCGAGTTTAATGAATACTGCAGCACTCATGGCATCACAAGGCAACTAACTGCAACCTATTCACCCCAGCAGAACGGAGTGGCAAAAAGGAGAAATCGAACATTGATGAACATGGTGAGATGCATGCTGATAGCACGTGATGTACCAAAGCAATATTGGCCAGAACCAGCTAATCTAGCTATACATATCTTGAATAGATGTCCCACTACAGCTCTAGCAAACATTACTCCAGAAAATGCTTGGAAGAATAGAACACCGTCAATGCAGCATTTTAAAGTATTTGGATGCATTGGACATGTTCACCTTCAAAATGCTTCACGGAAAAAGTTGGACAACAAGAGCATCAAGTGTGTCTTCATGGGAATCAATGAGGAGTCTAAAGCCTTCAGAATGTATGATCCAGAAACTCAGAAGATCATTATCAGCCGAGATGTAATCTTCAAAGAAATGGAGAAATGGGACTGGAATCAATCAGGAGAAACCACATCTCAAGATTTCTTATGTGCAGAAATTGATGAAAAAGAGAAAAATGAAGATTCACCTAGAATCAGAGAACAAGAAATATAGAGAGAACAAGAAGGCAACCAGTTTGGATGCAAGACTATGAATCTGCAGAAGGACTATCAGAAGAAGAAGAAGTTGCACAAATTGTTCAAGAAAAGCAAGTTGAGCAACTAACACAAGAGATGCAACAATTGGCCATGTTCGTGTCAAATGATCCCATTACGTTTGAGGAAGCTGTCAAAAGTCAGGTATGGAGGAATGCAATGGAGTCTGAAATTGTAGCAATAAACATAAATGGTACTTGGGAGCTAACAGACTTACCAATAGGCGCAAAGAAAATTGGTGTCAAATGGATTTTCAAGACTAAGATTAATGAAAGAGGAGAGGTAGACAAATGCAAAGCTAGGTTGGTAGCAAAGGGGTATGCACAACAAGTTGGGATTGATTACAATGAGATATTTGAACCTGTAGCACGATGGGATACCATTAGATTAACTTTGTCCATTGCAGCCAGTCGTGGATGGAAAGTCTATCAGCTTGATGTCAAAAGCGCCTTTTTACATGGTGAGATAACAGAAGAGGTCTATGTAGAGCAGCCAAAAGGATATGAAGTCAAAGGTAAGGAAAACAAAGTATATAGACTCAAGAAAGCTCTTTATGGACTGAAACAAGCCCCTCGGGCATGGTTCAGTAAAATTGAGTCATACTTTGTAAAAGAAGGGTTTGAAAGAAGCACAAGTGAACACACACTCTTTACAAAGAAAGAAGGAGAAACGAGTGTTTTATTTGTCAATTTGTATGTGGATGATCTTATCTATACAGGAAATAGTAAGCAAATGCTAGAAGAATTCAAGAACTCAATGAAAATGGAGTTTGAAATGACTGATCTAGGGTGCATGAGATATTTTCTTGGTATAGAAGTCACACAAACTCCAAATGGCATTTTTATCTGTCAGAAAAAATATGCCAACGAAATTTTGGAGAAGTTTGGCTTAGCAAATTGTTCTTCAGTTAAAAATCCAATTGTTCCAGGGTGCAAGCTTACAACAGACATTGGCGGGATAAAGGTTGAAGCAACATGTTACAAGCAAATGGTAGGAAGCCTTATGTATTTGACAGCAACGAGACCAGACTTAATGTATGTTGTAAGTCTAGTTGCTCGTTTCATGGAGGCTCCCACAGTAATGCATCAACAAGTTGTAAAAAGGATTCTACGCTATGTGAAAGGAACTACTGACATAGGGTTGTTCTATACACGTTAAGCAGGGGAGAATTTGATTGCTTATTGTGATAGTGATTATGCGGGAGACATTGAGGATCGAAAAAGCACCTCGGGATATGTCTTTAAAATGCCAAATGGGGTAGTTGCTTGGAGTTTGAAAAAACAACCAGTTGTATCGTTATCCACCACAGAAGCAGAATTTATTTCTGCAGCAGCTTGTGCTGCTCACAGCATTTGGATGAGACGTGTTCTTGAAAATTTGGGAGTAAAGCAAGAAAAGTGTATCATCTTGTGTGATAACAGTTCAACTATTAAATTGTCAAAGAATCTTGTTATGCATGGTAAAAGTAAGCACATTCATGTTCGATTTCATTTTCTTCGAGAATTAGCAAATCAAGGAGAAGTAGAACTAATACACTGTGGGACCAAAGATCAATTGGCTGACATCATGACTAAGGCATTAACGTTGGAAGCATACACAAAGCTTAGAAAAAGGTTGGGAATATGCAGTTTTGAGGAGATAAACTGAATGTATAAAATAGTTCAGTTTAAGGGGGGATTTGTTAGAGTTTGTTATTCAGAACAAATCTGGTTCCTATTATTTAGGAGTAGATATTTATAATTTACAGTTGTTATTTCCTTGATTGTAGCCTTGATTAAATCATGGGCAACTTTTCTGTTAAGACTGATTGGCTTTATATAGCCCAGTTATTCGTTCAATAAATTAAGCTTTTACAACTACTTGCAATCTTTATTCATTTAGTCGATAACTGGGTAGTAACTTCTTCGTACCTTACCCGTTGGATAAATATTTGTTCCGTACCCATACTTATATCTGTGTGGGTATCTGTTATGCGGGTACTACATATGTTTTTAATATCCACGGATATTCACGGGTACCCACGAATATTTACAAAAAGAAAAATTTTAAATTTTTAACAACAAATTTTAACTATAAATTCAAATAAAGATATAATGTATAACATTTATAAATTTCAAACATAGTACAAATAATCCATTTAAATAGTGTTGTATGTGACAGTTTATAAATAAATGAAGATTTTTTAAAATCAATTGATAAAAAATAACCTATTTAAAATCAATGTGTTAATATTTTATTCGTTTTTTTTTAATTTAAATGATAGTATAGCAAGTACGGGTATCCACGAGTACGAATACTATGATAACTGTACCTGCTCCATTAACATGCGGTATAAATAATACTCATATCTGTTATTCGTGGGTATTCATTTTTAATATTCATTTCTTATCTGTTGTGAGTTTTATCTACAGATACTCACGGATACGAACTTTTTTACATCCCTATTTACATAGTCATGTGAATCACATACTACTAATTATTGCTAGAATGATACCGTTTCCTATAAAAGTTTGTAGTAAGTAAGACCATGAATTCATAAAGTAGATCATATAAAGTAACGTCCTCAATTATCTACATAGATTTGTTAAAAATTACATGTTAGTTAAAGAAAAAGTCAAATTATATTAATAAAAATAAATTATTTATAAGTTGGATTTGTGAAAATAAATTAAGTTTAAGCTTACTTTATAATACGGCATTATAATTTCTTAATAAGATTTGTCGATTTTGTAATAATGAATTAAGATTAAACTCATTTCTCATCAAGATTGTTTATGCATTGTTTCACTCTCCTTGCAAGTTTTATGAATCGAAAAAAAAAGGAGTAACACCTTTTTAAGTGGTAAGAGATGGTCCTATAAAAGTCATAGTTGACCTAATGTGTTGTATTTGTTGATGAGATTGGTTGGCTAGGACCTACCCAGTTAGTCCAATCGTATAAAATCATTATGTCCCAACAAAAATGTGATGCTTCACCATTCTCATTGTTCTTCTCGTGCAAAATATTTTTCTTTTCTCGAACAATTTTGGATTATGACGTAAAGACGTGCAACCTATAAACTCATATTTTATGCATCAACATAATAACCTAAATGACTTTACAATCATATATGAGGAATTAGTGGAGCTAGTTTCACAGCATATAATTTTGTGAACAAGAACTTTGGATCAAAATTGACAGGGTAACCGATTAGGTGTTGGTGAGTCTGCTCAACTGCCCTCAAAATCTTTTCTTCCAATTTCATATTTCCATGCTCAATCAATAATTATTCACATTGCTGTTTTACTACTCTATCCCTTCACTCTTGCAGACAATGATTTTGGGACATGAGACATTTATGTCATTTTGGAACATTGTCTACAGAACAAAATGTTCACATGTGTCAAAACTAAACCTCAAATTTAAGCAAACAAATTTTTTACTTCCATTCTGTAATCTTGCACAAAAGGAGATTAATCTTCAAGGAAGTACAAATGGAGCTTCGTAAAGGTTCTTTCTTGCTTTGTGATTTACTCATGTATATAATCCTCTAACAACTCCTTCCAAATTAATCATCCAATTTTGTAACCACAACTACTACATCTGTATTTGGTAGTGGAGAAAATCATTTGCATATATAGTTCATATAGGTCCCCTCCATTTAAGCCACTGTTGCTGCCTCTAACGTTGCTGCTCAAGGGTTATGGAAGTTTCAAGTCTTCAAAAGTTGTTGAAGACAGCACCATCTAAAGCATTGGTCATCAGATTCAATTTGGTGTGTCTTGCCATCTTTCTGGTTGTTTATGCAACCCTTCTTCTCCAACCATCTTCTTCAGTCTACTTTGAAAATGCAGCCTCTCTTGTTAGGTGCTCCTTGAGAGAATGCCATCACAAGGTAAGGTGAGCCTACTCTAATGGCATTTCATTCTTTTTCTTCTACTTCCTCTTCTTCTTCCCCTCCTTTTGCATTAAATGAAGTTTCATCCATGTCACTTTCTTTAAGTGTTTTCATGAGTTATAAATATGAAAATGTGTATGCATAACTTTTATATATGATATTGAAACTTGTAGGAAGAGAAAAGCATGAAGATGAAAGCAGTGATGGAGGAACCAGAACTGAAAACTAGAATGCGAAAGCAGAATGCGACTAAGATAGAGGTGCCTAGCTTCGTTGGTGAAATGGGGAAGGGATTGAAGATGGGAATGGTGAACATGCATGAAGATGATGTGAGCGAATGGAGCAACCTTGGAGAAACAACAGAGGTTTATTTCGAAAGGGTGTCACGGTTTTTCAATTGGACAGATTTGTTTCCGGAATGGATAGACGAAGAGGAAGAGAGTGATGTTCCATCATGCCCCGAGATACCGATGCCAGAGTTTGCAGCATATGAAAACATGGACATGATCATAGCCAAGTTGCCATGCAAGTACCCTGAAGAAGGGTGGGGAAGGGATGTTTTCAGGTACAGTAATGAGAAACTATTTGGAAACTCTGAACTACCATTTATCTATAGTTTGATCAACCAAAATCTAACCGTTTTCGGTCTTGCTCTTATATGTCTTGAGATAAAATAGTAAAAATAACCGTTGTCAAATATCCTTTCACACTTGTGTGTACATATTCATTGTTTTTGTTTTTTAGGTTACAAGTTCATATGATTGTGGCGAATTTGGTGGTGAAGAAAGGGAAGAGGGATTGGAATTGGAAGACAAAAGTGGTGTTGTGGAGCAGGTGTAGGCCAATGATGGAGGTGTTTAGGTGCAACGATTTGGTTAAGCGGGAAAATGAGTGGTGGTATTATGAGGTTGATGTAAAGTGGTTGGAGGAGAAGGTGTCTTTGCCTATTGGGTCATGCAATTTGGCTCTGCCTCTTTGGGTACAAGGTATGTTTAGTTGCTTACATATTCGTCAAGAAGTGGGTAGGAATTAATTCATAAGCTAATAAAATTATAGTTGGAAAAGTAATTAGTGTTAATTAAGCTAGGAACCTTTTTTTTCTGATTTTATGTTTGTAAATTGTAATAATAAGCTAAGTGCATTGAAAAATAAGCAAACATTCAAAAAAAAAAACGAAAAGAAGAAAAATATAAATGATCGCGCCAGGTAGGGGTCGAACCTACGACTTTCTGCTTAGGAAACAGACGCTCTATCCACTGAGCTACAGGCGCCTGGTTGATACCTTCTGACACATAGATAGTAATAAATGTTTTTATATTCTATGTTTTTCATTTTTCTTATTTTTTTGGTGAACATATAGATAGCATTGTAGTTGAAGGTTTTGGGTTAGGTGATATCTCACATCCAGCATAGCTAACAGCTTAAATTGTTTTTGAAGACATGAATAACAACAAAGACCATCAACTATATCTTTTGCCAATTATTTTTATTTATTGTCCCCATAAACCAAAGTGTTTTATGGTAGCATTTCTGATACATTTTATTGTATTTTATAAACATTTTTATTCCATTTATTTTTTTTTTCACGTAATTTATTTTACTTTTTTTTTTCTTCTTGTATCTTTCCCCTTTCTTTCCCAATTTATCCCGAACTGGGATCAAAATTATAGAGACCTTTTTTCTGTTTTTTTTTTTCGCAAAGTTGGTACAATTTATGCATAAGAAGACATGTTGAAAAGAGGTGCAAAACATTTTCTTTTTTACTAAAATACATGTACAAACAAATTCATCGGAGCAGGAAAATTAAAAAAATAGTGCCAATTATATCAAGTTTTCTCAAAGCAAATAAATAAAGTTTTATATGTTTGAGGAGTTTGCATGGAACTTCAAAAAATGCAAATATATTTTTTTGGTGACTTTGCTGCTAAGTATACCTTAAAGACGAAGAAGATATCTCCATTAATCTTAAGTCATCATTAGCAATGTTCCTGTGAAATATACAGTCCAACCGTTAATCATATTGTTTGCAGCTTCTTCTGGAAAATTGTTTTTTTTCTGTGTAAACCATATTTTATTTTGTACTTATCAACTTATTAAATAATTTTATTGGATATCACTAACAACTACGATAGCTACCCGAGTTTTAATTTAATGTATTTTTTGCATGGAAAGTTGAAAGCTAAAGGGTAACAAACTTTGATTGTAATGCAGGGAAAGGGTTTCTTAAAACACAATACTTTTTCGTACGCATGGAAAATAAAGAAATTATAATTAACAAATATTTTCGAAAATCAATTTTTTTTTATCACTTTTTTGACCTTGTGAATTTTTGTTGCAATTTTTAGGAATCGACAAGGTGTACGACACGTCAAAACTGGAACAGAACGTTCAAAGCGAAGCTCGAGCGAAACGCGAGGCCTACGCTACGGTTCTTCATTCGTCGGAAGGATACGTTTGCGGCGCAATAACGCTGGCGCAGACGCTTCTCCGATCGGGAACCAAACGCGACCTCGTGCTCCTCCTCGACAGCTCCATCTCCGCCGACAAGCGCCGCGCCCTCGAGCTCTCCGGCTGGAAGATCCGACTCATCACCCGGATCCGGAACCCGCGGGCCGAGAACGGCACCTACAACGAGTACAACTACAGCAAGTTCAGATTGTGGCAGTTGACGGAGTACGATAGAGTGATCTTCATCGACGCCGACATCATCGTCCTACGCAACCTCGACATCCTCTTCAATTTCCCTCAGATGTCCGCCACCGGTAATGACCAGTCCATCTTCAACTCCGGCATTATGGTTCTGGAACCTTCCAACTGTACCTTCGATGTTCTCATGTCGCGCCGCCACGATGTCGTCTCCTACAACGGGTACGAAGTTATTTTCCCTCGTAAATCTTAAACTCACATTTCTTATGATTTTGTTTACTGTTATAATTAATAAATGCTATTTAAAAATAAAATAAATCATCTGAACTTGATGTTGATATAATTTTTACATTTTAATTATTATACTTAAAATCTTCCTTTTTTAATTAGTTTAAATACATACCCTTTTTTAATTTTATTTGAAAAAAAATATAGAAACTGAACTAAAAATATATACGTACAATCATTAAAATTCTTCTTGTTTTAATTTACACAAGTTAGCAAATTACTTCTTCTTAAAAAAATCCTCTTTAAATTAGAATATTATATTGAATGTGAGCACTTTTAAAGAGCTGCTCTTCAAAAAGAATTGATAACATTATTTTTTAATAAAAATATTTCTTTAGTCATAAAAAATTACTTTTTATCGTTCTAAACTTAATTTTTGCTAAATATTTAATTACTCATTTTTAAAAGAAATATTATATATAAAATAAATATTTAATAGTTACAGTTTATGAACAATTTGTAACATGCATGGGTTTAATCTGTTGATTGCAGGGGCGACCAGGGTTTCCTGAACGAGATATTCGTGTGGTGGCACAGGCTTCCCCGGCGCGTGAACTTTCTGAAGAACTTCTGGGCGAACACGACGCTGGAGGCGAGTGTGAAGAACGCGATGTTCGGAGCGGACCCTCCGAAGCTCTATTCGATCCACTACCTGGGTCTGAAGCCCTGGCACTGTTACAGGGACTATGACTGCAACTGGGACGTGGAGGATCAGAGGGTGTACGCCAGCGACGTGGCGCATCGACGGTGGTGGAAGGTTCACGACGCCATGGACGAGCGGCTGCAGAGGCTCTGCCGGTTGACCCGAAAGAGAAGAACGGAGCTGAACTGGGAGAGGCGGAAGGCAGGGAAGCTTGGGTTGCCGGACATGCACTGGAAGATGAATGTGACAGATCCCAGAAGACAAGGCTCGCTTTTGATTGATTAGGTTATACCTAAATTAGGTTATAGTTGTACAATTTTTATACCACATTTTCCAATTTTCATTCTTTTCTTTTTTTATTTTGTTTTCTGCAAGTGTACTTCGTCATCTTACTTGTGCAGAGTTTTTTTTTTTTTTTTTTTTTTCTTTTTTTTTTTTTTAGTGTTTTTTGTTTTTTTTTTTTTTTTTTTTTTTTTTTTTTTTTTTTCATGCCAGTTTATTTATTAGTGTAGTCACTCAATAATGGAAACATAGATTATGTAACAAATTTTCGTTGCACTTTTATTCTGTTTAATGTAATTTTTTTAAGAGGATAGGTAGGGTATAGATAAAATAAGTTTTGCATACAAAAATACACACTACAAAACTATCGCTGAAAAAATAAATTACTATTTAAACGATATTTTCTGATAAATTTTAATTATTAATTAATATTTTTGTTGGTAAAATATCCGTGAATAAAAGATTCATGGCAAAGTTTGTTAACAAAAATTTGCTGATATATAAAATAGACATAAAAGTTCTCGTATTTAAACTTTGACGATTTTTTTTGGTAAATTTCATCCATAGTTGAATAATTTTTTAAAAATTTATTGCTAAAATGAGAATCAAATCGTTATAATTATTAACATTAAAATTCATAAATAATTATCCATAGATTTTTGTCATCAATAATAAATTATTGATAAAATTTTCTTACATGTTCATAAAATTTATCGTTAATACTAATAAATTTTTATTGTCACTAATTAACAAAATTTCTTTATCATCAATATATTTATCTCATTGCAATTCTTTACTTTTTAAAATGATAAAGTAAGTGTGCCAGGAGTTTTTCTATTCCAAATATAGATTTTTTTTAGGAAAATATTTCTGTAAAACCCTCTTTTATTCTGTTCTAATTTTTAAAGGACTGCCCCTAATTTTATGGGCCTAGGGCTGGCCTATAGGGTCTCCAAGGCCCCTAAGGCAGCCAAATCCCTCTCACTTCTGTCATTTTTGCAGAAACAGTACTCTCACACTCTCCTTTACCCTCACAGAGGCTCTGCTAGGGTTTAGCCCCAATCTTGGTCAAGCTAGCTCTAAACTCAGCTCGTCTTCACTTCTTAGATCTGCTCTTGGAGCTGCCGCTCCCGTTGGTTTAAGAGTCAAAGCCCGATATTAGCTCCTTTCCAGGTAAGGGAAGCTAGTTTTTTTTACGCTTTTATAAATAATGTGCCTATTTTGGTTCTGTTGGGTACTCTTGATGATTTGATGTGCTTTTGATGGTATGAAAATAATTTGTGTATTGTTTATGGATGGATTTTTGCCTTGGCATGCGTGAGAGTAGGTGAGATCTGCTATGCTCGCCTAAGCGGGCTGTTTTTCGCCCAAACGAGAAGCTCTCGCCTAAGCGAGGAGCTCTCGCCTAAGCGAGAATGACAGTAACTCGCCCCCTTTGGTTTCGAGTGCTCGCCTGAGCGAAGGCCTCTCGCTTGAGCGAGATGGGCCAGCTTGAGCGAGAACTCAAAGTGCTCTCTGTTTTCAATCTCGCTTAAGCGAAATCTTTTCGCTTGAGCGAGAGACCCCTGTCGCTTGAGCAAGAACTCCTTAGCTTGAGCAAGATTGGCGGCATAGTTGTTTAAATACTTGTATGCTCCCATGATTGATTTGTTTACCCTTTTAAAGCCTGAAAATATGATGCCAACGTTTTATGCAACATG
>Ga0214542_1011938_pt1 | contig 11557 bp, 9 predicted proteins | sample CNSS1metaG_FD_160096 | JGI IMG/M metagenome (GOLD analysis project Ga0214542, IMG submission 160096) | Root nodule microbial communities from cowpea collected in UCLA plant growth center, Los Angeles, California, USA - CNSS1 | ecosystem: Host-associated > Plants > Roots > Nodule | place: USA...
GTCTAAAATGGAAGATTTAGATGAATGTGGCATGTTAGGGATTAGGGAAGGTTAGAGAAAGTGAAGGTGGGAAAAGTGATATAATGTAATGGATGTTATAAATGTTTGGTTGTATGTGCTAAGCTATATTCCAGAAAGTATGCTAATTTGGTAAAACGAGAAGTGTGAATTAGCATGTGGCATTATTGTTAAAGAGATGGTATGCTAAGAAATGAGAAAAATGCCAAGTGCAATGTGTGAAGTGCAAACTAGTTTTAGGAACATGTAGGTATGAATGAAAATTATGTTTATTGGGTGGTGAAGCTAATATGCTACATTGTTTGTGTTATTTTTAAGAAGTGTGTACAACATTGGTAATTATTATTTGCATGATTAAATGGTGTGTATGATAATCTGGTGATAGAATCGTGCTTGGAAGCCATAATTGTTATGTATTTTGGTGTGCTGTATGAATGGGGATCCTTGAGATCTGTTAAAGTGCCAAAGAAACCAGTAGCATTGCGCTACTGGTATGGCGCCTCACAACATGAGTGAGCCGCCAGGCGGTAGGGTTTTAACAGAGATAGTGGTCATTGTGTGCGCGGGGCGCCTGGTGGTGGGGAGGGTTCCACCAAGCGAATGGTGCAGCAAAGACCCTGATGGTGTAGTGGCGCCTGGCGACGTGAGGCGGGTGCGCCAGGCGGTGGCGGCGCGAGGCGCCTGACAGCAGGTCGGAGTCCGCCCGATGATGACGGTGTAGTGATGATTCTGCAGGCGCGTGGCGCCTAGCGGTGTGTGATGCCCGCCAGGCGGTCTGGACCTAGTGTCCGCCTAGCGACGTGTGATGCGCGCCAGGCGGATTTGGTTCAGTGAGGATGTGCGAGGATAGGTTTCTACACAGCTTTAGGTGATGTTCATGATGCAAGGCTTTGGCTGGGGGCCCAGTTATGAGTGCTTCTTGTATTGGGGTAACACGTGACCACTCTAGGTTGTAGCCTAATGGTTTAGGAAGTCCAGTGGAGTGTGCGAGTTGTGGCTCATACGGCGAGGTTTGGGTGATTGCCCTCTTCAGTGCATTCTGTTAGAGTTTTGGTAGTTTGGAACAACTACAAACTGATGTTTGTTTTGGGGAGCTCCACTTGGTGTCACGGTGAGATGCTGTGGCAAAGTTATTCCCACGTGTGGACTATCAGGTGGTGGCACGTAGTCGGAGGGGCGAGTAGACACTCGTGCAACAAAGATCGATCATTGATCTCACCTAAAGGGTATAGAAATGATAGACGTCTAATGCAAGTAATGGAAGTGGAGAAGTAAGGAAAAAGGGAGAAGAATACTAACCCGGGGTTTTAACGTTGAGATGTTGTATTGAATATTTAATCTTGTTTGGTTTTAATTACATGAGCTCACCCTATTTGTGTGTGTTTGGCGATGATCATGTAACTTGTTACATAGGAGCAGATATTGGTGCAGGTGAGCAGGCTGACGCATAGACTTGGAACGGGGATAGCATGGGAGTCTTTTAATTTATTATGTTTAAGAAATAAATTTGTAAACTCTCATGAGTACCTTGATATCATTTCCATTTTTATAAACTGATTATCGATTTTATTGTACCTTAATAAAAGTTTTAAATATTTTCGCGTTTTTTGTAAGTTGTTGAATAATAAATGAGGTCGTTTTATTAAAATTTATTTTTGTTTATTTTAAATAGTAATTTTCGGATACAACGTTACATTATCCATTCATTCCTCTCTTGAAATCTACTTTGACACTCTGATCTTAACGAGTTATCTCGTTATTTTACTTCAAGTTGTCCACCAATGTTCTACTTTAAAGTTGCAACCCTTTCCCCAATTTCCTCTTATTTTATTAATTTATAATCACAAAAGTTGAGAAACTATAGACACTCTCACAAAATTTTTGGAGATAAAATAAGGATAACTACCTCAAAGATAATTTTCATATGATAACACATCCCATGCATTACGGTTAACCTCTCTATTTCTTAAAAAAGTTTTATATGAAGTAATTTTTTTAAAATTAAATAATTAATAATTTAAATACAAAAAATTATATGACATACCCCTGCCCTTTAACATAGTGTCTTAGGCTTAAATTGTCAAATCCTTAATCAATGTAAATTATCACCTCCCGCAATCACATTGCTTGTGGCACCTAATGAATCACATTTGTCTATACTCTTCTAATAGAGGTCTACTCACTTAGTATGTGCAACGTCTACCAAAATGTTTGCTCTTCACCAATTGTTATTGAAACATCCATTTTGTTATTGTTTTGAAATTTTCATGTTCTTACGCATATATTAAAGCCTTAAAAAGACTAGAGATGACAACAAGTAGGTTCATGTACGAGTAGTATGCATAATCACTACGCGTCTTATCTGAAGATATTTGTCCCATTACCTCCCATTAGTGGGGTATCTGTGAAAAAAAAATACATGAGGATATAAAAAGACTCGGGGTTACCATTGATATCATAGATATTTTTCTATATTTTTTAAAATTTTAAATAATTTTATTTAAAAGTAAATCTTTAAAATATAAATTTAGGCAAAAGAAATTATTTTTAAGTACAATTTAAATCAAATTACACAAAAAAAAATATTAACGCAAATACATTTGGTCTTTCTCAAAAGCAAATTAAAATGAATTTGGTCAAAATATAATTTTTTAAAATTAATTGTTTACAAAAGTAACTCCAATATCATGTAAATAAAAAATAGAAATATACAAAGTTAAATTTTAAATTCTTCCTCCATAATTAATATTTTCCACTAATAATTTTACTTAGATTACTTAAATTAAAAAAAAATACTCAAATAAAATTTATTAGTAATTATTAGTGAGTAGTAGATGTTCGCATGTTGATACCATACCAACTCCATTAATAAATGAGTAATTTAAAGAGATACATTTAATATTTAATATATGCCACGGGTTAAGATTTTTGCACTACTCCAGAGATGGAAAGAAAATATTTCAAGGCACTATTTAAAAGGATCACTCTAAATATGGATCTTGAATGTAATATTAAATGTAATATTAAATGAATCTTGAATTAATCATTATAAATATAATTTTATTTTATTTAAAGGACAAAAATACTCCTAAATAATATATATTTCTAAATAATAATTTATTTAATGTACAACTATAAAAAATTAAAAAATAATTAAATAATAAAATCACTGCTAAAAATTAAAATATAAGTAAATGTAAAAAAATAAAATTAATTTAAAGGAGTGACAAAAGATATTATGAAGAAAGGGGAATTTTTTCGCATGAAAGTACAATATTTTCATCATATTGAAAAAGACTAAAAATTTCAAGAGTTAATTTTTTGTTTGCAAAAGTTGAAGATTGTACCTTTCAAACGTTTCAAGCTTTCAATACTAAGACTTTTCAAGTGTCAGAGAGATATTTTTACTTATATTTTTAGTAAAGGTCTTAAAAATCTCAAAGTGTTTAATTTGTGTCAAAGATATTGTTTAAAAATTCTAAAAGACACTTTTATCTTTATAAAATGTGTTATATAAATTTATATTATTTTAATTAATAAAATTATTTTTTCAGTTTTTAATGTAAAAATGGTAAAATCATTAATTATACCTCACTAGTTAGTATTCTCATTTAAAAACTTCTCAACAATTGAACATCATTTATTAATAAGAAATAATTTTTTAAGATTAAAAAGATATATATAATAAAAAAATTTGAGAAATACCACAACTGTGAATTAAAAGTTATAATTATAACGTAGTTTTTAGGGATGATAATGTGGGTCGAGCTGACCCGCATTAGGTTCGCACATTGCGGGCTTGCGAGTTCTTCTGCATATTTGGACATTTTGACTTAAAAAAAAAATTGTGGATATCATAATTTTAATATTTGAAGTATCAAAACAGACTAATAAAACGAACCTAAAGCATGAAAATAGTCCAATATAATAAATCAAAATAGTCCATAATATTTAGAACATCATAATTTTAATATTTGGACTATTAAAACATTCAAATAAGTTACTTAGAGTGATAAGTGTTAGGTTATGCAGGCCACGGTCTAACCTGCGTGGGCCATTGTTTATGTGGGTTGCGGTCTAGCCCATACGACCACAGGTCATGCAGGTCGGACTTTGACAGACCTGTGAGTTCAATATATATTGGTCCGTCCCGCATATTTTCGACAAGTCTACGCGCCGAACCGCTGGACCAAGCCCATATTATCATCTAGTAATTTTAAATACCATTGAATTAAGATGTATGAAATTGATGTTTATAATAAAAAAATGTACTTGTTTTAAAAAATTATTTCTTAACAATTCAACATAATTGTATAAGCAAAGACAAATAATCTTTTAATATTGAAAATATATGATAATGAACTTTTCAATTAAAAACTTACAATTACATATTAGTTTTATGCATTAATATAGAATTTTTTTTATTTTTTTTTTTTTTTAAAAAAAAAAAATTTTTTTTTTTAAAAAAAAATTTTTTTTTTAAATTTAAAAAAAAAAAAAAAAAAAAAAAACTACTCTTGTATCGTGAATGTCTCTCTCGTCCATCTTCACCGGTTTGCTTATATATATCCATCGTCTTCTTCTTCCTTGCAAAATACCAAATTTGAATATATATCATCAGCTCCCAAACCAAAACCTGCTTCAATCAGTGACGAGAGTCTGAACTCAACAAAACCTAATACTTCATATTCAACATATGGATGCCCCAATCCTCCTCTTGCCCCAACCCGATCTCTATTTACAAACTCCCGCTGGCAACCGCATTCCAGCGCACGCTACCATTCTGGTACTTCTCTTTCTTCTTTCTTCATTCTTCAATTCGTAATTTCGCTTCTCACTCTCTTCAAATTTAGTGTAATTTAATTTAATTTAATCAATACCCCAGGCTTCCGCATCCCCGGTTCTGCAAAACGTGATAAAGTCCTCCAACCGAATCGTCAAAATCCACGGCGTTCCAGACGCTGCCGTCACGGCTTTCGTAGCGTTCCTCTACTCCGCCAGGTTCTTAGTTAGTTATCATAGTAATACGAAAGTAGAGGTGGTGAGTTAGTTATAACTAATTGCTGACGAGGAATGATAGGATGCGTGCAGGTGCACGGAGGAGGATATGGATAAGTACGCAATGCACCTTCTGGCACTGTCGCACGTGTACATGGTGAAGCAGCTGAAACAGCGGTGCATCAAGGGACTGGGCGACCGCGTCGGTACGGAGAACGTAGTGGACGTGTTGCAACTGGCGCGGCTCTGCGACGCGCCGGATCTCTACCTCAAGTGTGCCAGGCACCTCACGAACCGTTTCAAAGCGGTGAAGGAAACCGAGGGATGGAGATTCTTGCAGAACAACGACCCCTGCCTCGAGCTTGAGATTCTCTGTTTCATGGAAGAACATGAAAAGGTAATTATAACGATGACTTATGGATGTGATGTGAGATCTGGAATAAGGATCAGTGTAGTGGTTAATCGGTTGTGTTTTTGTGAACAGAGAAAGAGGAAGGCGAGGAAGAGGAGGGAGGATGGAATGCTGTACACGGAATTGAGCGAAGCGATGGTATGTCTGGAGCACATATGTACGGAGGGATGCACGGAGGTTTGGCCGTATGATGTGGAGGTCAGGCGAGAGAGAGAACCGTGTTCAAAGTTTGGCACGTGTCAGGGTCTGCAAAATTTGATTCGACACTTTGCCACCTGCGAGAGAGTTAAGGGGCGGTGTTTACGGTGTAAGCGCATGTGGCAACTCTTCAGACTCCATTCCTCCATTTGCCTGCGACACGATGCCTGCAAGGTTCCTCTGTGCAGGTCAACATCTTCTCTCTTTTACCTGTTTTCTTTATGGTTTTATGTTTTTCAAAATCTATAATTTGCATATAAACCATTAATTTATTATTTAATAAAATAATAATAACGACAGCAACAATAATTTAACTGTGAATATTCTTTCTCCATCTCTACGAGCGCAAATAGGTTTTGTGACGTGAGTTTTTATGTCATTATATTCTTTGGCAAGAATAAAGGTACATGACATTTCGTAAATTGAAAAAGTTTATATGTACGATAGATAGGAAGAAAGAGACAAAACGAAAAAATAAATGTGAAATAGCTGTTTGTGATATTGGAGTAATTTGGTAAGATCAAAGATGCATGGATATTCTCTACTGTTGGACACGTTGGAAGAGAAAAAAAAAGAAGTGTCACGATGATATATGTTATTCTCGTTAAGAGAAAAAAAAAAGGAGATGGAGTAACGGTGAATGTTAAATTGAAAATTATTTTTTAACAAACTTTTTTTAACAATATTAATGTCAGCACCTCATTGATAAAAAAAAATGTAAAAAATGTTTGGTAGAGAGGAGAAAAAATTGATGTAGCTTAAAAAAAACTGTCAAAATTTATTAAAAAAAAAAATTCAAAGTATCAACATGTTAAATGGGTAGGTGTTTGTGTTTGTGATACATGAGTCTCTACATTTCTATGTACTTTTGGGTTAGGATAAAGATGAATGGATTCTAAATGCTATTTGAGGCCTGTTGACAGAGAGATATGGAAATAAGATTGATGATAAGTGTTGACGTATGGATGCTTTGTAAATCTTGTCCTTTTGGCAAAATTTTTATTGTAAATAATTGTCCTTTTGGTAACTTAGTAAAATTCTTAGTTGTGCCTGAGTCATATTATAGCTATATTAGGTGGTAGCATGCAGAGCTGCTTCGGCTTTACTTTGCTGTTTCACATACACAAATATTCTATTTTTTTCTCACCTCCAACATCAATAAAATGTAACACTTTTTATTTTTAAAATATAAAAAAGTTTAAGATAAATTAACTGAAAAAAGTACAAATATTTCTTTTTTACTAAGTATCAGAAAGATGTAGGTAAAGGGAAAGGTATACATGTAAAACTATACTTACTTTGTTACTGGACTTTTAGATTATAAGGAAATTTAAACTGTCTTCTTACAAAAGAGAATATGTATGTATGTATAAATTAAAATTAAAATGAAAAAAGATAACAAGGGTAAAATAAGATGATTGATGTGATGGAAAGATATAAAAGAAATAATATTTATATATAACAAAGGGGAACATGTTATGGTTTGCTTCTTTCTTACGTCCCTTGCTCCTAAGTTCGTCCCTCATATTCTTGGATAAACGTAATAATGATGAATAACATCGTTATACGTCTAGTGGATAATTTATTAGGACAATTAACAAACACAAAGTTTTTACTTTTTTGACTAATTAATTTTTACAGTGAATTGTTAAATGGTTATTTTTTGGGTTAAACAATCTTTTTCCAATTTATTATCTTGTATCTTTACACAGACGACCAAAACACTGACGCTAGTCATAGGATGTAGAGGGCCAATTGGTATAAAGTTATTATTACATTTAGACCTAACTTTAACTTGGGTAGCATGGGTCGGGAACAAGCCAAACATGCGTGCTTCGGTGACAGTGAGAGGTTCCCTCCTCAAGGATTATAATTATAACCGCGTATAGTGGATACAACATACTTCAGTTATTATCAATTAAAAAGAAGCAATAATGCAACAAACAAGTTGGTCTTTATCTATCAACTTGTCTGGTGGAACAAATTGGTGGATTAAACAGACCAGACAATTTACTATGCGAATTAATAAGCTCGCACTCATCTTACACATCATGTTTTGTAAGTTGTAGCATTCGATCACCAAAGAGTTTATATAACTATACTATAGTGATCTCATGTTGTCAATGTCTTGTTTCGGTTTAATCTTTGTTTATCTTGCTTGTATATTATTATTATTATTATTATTATTTTATTGATAGGTCTGGGTTAACATTGTTGTTTTGACTGAATAATGTGACAGTCAAATCAGATTAAAAATGGAGCAAGAGAAGAAGAAAGGTGACGGAAGGTGGGAAGTACTAGTGAGGAAGGTGGCCTCGGCCAAAGCCATGTCTTCATTGGCACTGCCAAAGAGGAAGCGGGTTGAGGAAATTAGACGAGAGTTACCATAAGAATACCTGCGAGAGGACCATGTATATGTATGCTGCCCTGCTTCATCGTCTTGCTTCTATAGTCCGGTGTACTATATATAAAATAGTGTATAAAAAAAAGAGTTAGATGTGTAAACATTTACAAGATCTTACTATTTCAAAAATTTACTTAAGAGTTTAAGAAAATGCTAATAAAAGAAGTTTGTTTAAGATGTACTAGTAATACTCCCGTACAAAAACTTTTAGGTTTAAATATTATTTTTTATCAGTCCTTTTCCTTTCTTTCTTTTTTTGTTCAATTTGGTTTTTATTTTCTTTTTTTTTTTTTAATTTGGTTTTTATTTCGTTAAATTATGTTTAATTTCGACGTTTTCATTAATGTCGTTTAAATTGATAACGGTAGAATCTAAAGACTTAGGTAAATTGTTTTAATTATGACGGTTTGTGTTTTGGTCAAATAAGTTCCTATTTTAGTTAAATTTGTTTAATTTAGTCACTCCCTCAACTTCATTACTCTCAACTTCCACTTCATTACGACCCCCACCATGGACTCCTTCATCACTCTCACCCTCCATTTTATGATCATTCACCACTGTCAATACCATCACCACCAAACTAAACCCACAACTACCCTGCAACCACCAACACAACCACTCCCTACAGTCAGTACCACCTCACTAAAATCACCACCACCACTATCACCCACATCACTACACTAAAATCACATTCATCACCATTACACTAAATTCACCAACAACACTCATGGTAGTAGGGGTTTTAGTATGATGGTGGTGAATGTAGTTTTAGTGTGGAGGTGAGGATGGTGGTGGTGGTGGTTGTAGGGAATGGTTGCAAGGTGGCTATGGTGGTGATAGTTATGGATTTAGTGTGCGGTGGCGGTGGTTTTAGTCTGGTGGTGATGGTGGTGGTGGTGGTGAAAGGTCGTGAAATTGAGGGTAGGTTGATGAAGAAGTGGATGGTGAAGGTAATAAAGTGAAAAGAAAAATTAAATTGAACAAATTTATCCAAAATAAAAACTTATTTGAACAAAACATAAATGTTCATAATTAAAATGGTCCATTCATGTGGACCAAAGTTTTACCAAATTCATAAACTAATCTAAATATCTAGCAAAATGTAATTAAAATTAACACGTCATATACCTTTAAAACAAATCATAACCTCCTAACATAAATGTTATTTTTTATCTGTTTAAGAAATAAAATTGAAGAGACTAACTACTTTCTTTCTTTTTCTCAGTTTTGTGTGAAAGATTTTTTGTTTCCATATACGGCGAAGAAAACAGTTAAGACCTTTATTTTATTATATAACATATAAAAAAGGTAAATTACCTGTTTTTATTTCTGCATCTTTTTCCTATTTCTTTACTAATTTGTTGTCACAGTAATTCAAACTGTTAATTGTATTATTTATTTCATGTGTTATAATTATTGGAAGGACAAAAAATAAATACAAAATATAGATATGTATACGTAATTTTAATAGGCTTAAATCTTAACATTAGACAAAATACTACTTAAACTCAAATAATATTTTATCGGTAAAGAATAATATATATACATTGGTCTGTATATCAAAAAGTCCCTTTAGAAAATAAGAGTGAGACTAATTACAGTAAAGTGAGAAATTGTTGGGAATCAGAATGGGGGAGAAGATCAGAATGCAAAAGAACATATTTAAAATGGGGACTTTGTGGCATAGCCATGTTGGCTTTCTGTCCAACATGATCGAACATGATCTTTCTCTTGTCCTAAAGATGTACTTTCTTTACAAAATCAAATTCTAATTCTTGGTTGTTGTTTTAAGTATTGTCTCTCATATTCTATGTCAATGTATCCATCAATATATTATTACATCAGACAGTATTTTAAGTATTTTAATTTGACTTGAGTGCGTGCAGTTAAAAGAAATAAAATTAAATGTAATAGATTTATTACAAGTTATGGAGTTGTCGAGTATGTCTATATTTTATTTTATGACACTAAATAATACAGTTAAACTTTTTTTGGATAATTACTATTACAATAAAAAAAAAAAGTGTAATAATGTATATGTAAAACAAGCATAAGAGAACATTAAAAAGAAAGTGAAAACATGTTGGATGAGTGTAAATGAAAACAAAGAGAAAAGCAAAAAGCCTAAATATGGTTTTGGGAGACTACGAAGTCTTGGAATACAACAGAACCCGTGCACAGTCTCAAATTCTACTGCCCCGTAACAGGAAATTCATAATTAAATAATATTCTGTTTATAAAAAAATCAATAGTTAGTTTTTTTTTTTTTTACTATGTAACTCCTTTCAGTGTTACTCTGTACATAAGCTTTTCATAGTAATAAATTCAGTTTCAGTTTTTCTCTCTCCTCTTTCCTTTGAATTCTGCAAACCTTCTCATTCTCTGTCAGCGTAAACTTGCTTCTACGTCTAAGTTTCTTTTGTCTTCATGAGGATGCATGGGGTTTAAGATGGTATCAGAGCTCTTCAAATGAAGAGCTATGCTGCGTTTTTCTTTACTCTGATTGTTAGCACTTGTAACTGTTTTTCTTTCACCATTTCTTGTTTTTCATCTTCGTGTTTCATTTCAACATGGCTAAAGAAGAAGCGTCGACGACCTTAACCAGTGAAGCTACCTCTACCTTCATCCTGGCGAAAGCCCAGTCGTGGCTCTTGTTTCTCCCGTTCTTGACTCCACAAATTACCACTCTTGGAGCAAATCAATGCTCACCACCTTGAGTGCAAAGAACAAATCCCAGTTTGTCAATGGTTCGGCCAAGAAACCAGAGAAGGAAAATTCTTTGTTCAACGCATGGCAACGATGCAATGATATGGTTGTGTCGTGGATCGTTCATTCAGTGTCTTCTAACATTAGGCAAAGCATCCTTTGGATGGAGAATGTAGAAGACATTGCGCATATCAGATCTTCAAACAGAGGTTGGCCAATTGAAGCAAAGCGACTTAAGCGTAAGTGAATATTTTACGAAACTCCGTGTAATCTGGGACGAGCTTGAGAACTTCAGACTAGATATGGGGTGCACATGCAAACCTAGGTGTTCATGCAAGGCTTCTGAAATCTATATACAAAGAAGAGCAAAAGATCACGTGATGCAGTTTTTACGAGGATTGAATGATTCTTACAGTAATGTGAAATCTCATGTCTTGTTGTTAGATCCCTTACCTCATATTTCAAAGATTTTTTCTTATGTAGTTCAGCAAGAAAGACAAATAATGGCTAACAATGCCTTTGTAAATTTAGAGACCAAGAATTTGGTTGCTGCTTCTAGCACCATTACTTGCACTTTCTGTGGAAAACTAGGACACACTAAGGCAATATGCTATCGAAAGAACGACTTCCCATCCAGCAAAACCAGCAAATGTGCGTGCACTTATTGTGGAAAATTTGGTCATCTTATTGATATTTGTTACAAGAAACATGGTTTCCCACCAGGTTATAAGTCAGTCAACAACAAGCCAAAGAACGTAGATGTCAAGGACGATGGGGATAATGAAGAGGTTAGATTGACAAGCAAACAATACCAAGCTCTT
>Ga0214542_1011939_pt1 | contig 11554 bp, 16 predicted proteins | sample CNSS1metaG_FD_160096 | JGI IMG/M metagenome (GOLD analysis project Ga0214542, IMG submission 160096) | Root nodule microbial communities from cowpea collected in UCLA plant growth center, Los Angeles, California, USA - CNSS1 | ecosystem: Host-associated > Plants > Roots > Nodule | place: USA...
ATATCTACACTAATATTACTCTTCAGCTTCATCCACCTCCTCACCCGCCGCGTCCTCTTCTGCCCCCTCGGCTTCCTCGTCGGCAACCTCCACCTCCCCCACCACCCCATCAACCGTGGTGGCTACTGGAGTAGTCACCATGGTATCTTTATTTGCAATTGTGGCCGCCTCCTTCTCAGCCTTGAGTTGGCTAATCTCCGCAACATCCAACATGCGATTGTCATACACATCCAGATTTACATTAAAGCGACAGTCCGTCACAGACACTTCCCGGTACAAGAACTCAGCTTGCCTCAAAGCCTTCTGAAAACCGTTAACGTGCTCATTATACACGGCCTGCTGAAGACCAAAAACTTCGCTAGCGGCTTCCTCGGCAGCAACATCTTCAGCAGCATGTTACCCCATTCAAATAGTCTACACGTTACTTCTTGCCTCTAGACTGGGAGGCTGGTATGCTCACATGGTACACGGCCAAAGACCACAAATGAAATTTGCAAAATAGTCTACACGTCACTTCTTGCCTCTAGACTGGGAGGCTGGTATGCTCACATGGTACACGACCAAAGACCACAAATGAAATTTGCAAAATAGTCTACACGTCACTTCTTGCCTCTAGACTGCGAGGCTAATGTCCCAACCATACCCAAGTACACGGCCCCTAGAGAGCACAATGGCCGCCTACCACGCAGAGACGCCTTCGCACAAAACCAGACGGCACCTAGAGAGCACAATAGCCGCCTACCATGCAGAGACGCCTTCGCACAGAACCAGACGGCCCCCAGAGGGCACAATAGCCGCCTACCACGCAAGAACACCTCCACATGGAGAACACGGCCCACAACCAAAACCCGATGGCCGGTTACCACGCGAAAGGCACCTTCCTAAAGGAAAGCCACCTTCGACGCATCTCATGGTTGAGTACCAGAGACTGCCAACACCCAAAGGACCCCTTGGTAAATTCCTCCCTTTTACACTGGATCCAAGAATAGCCAAAAAGGGAATATTGGGCCAGAAAGCCCATCCCAGGTAGGACCCACAGGTAAAAAGGTATAAATAGCACATTGTCCCATGCATTCATTACACATTAATTATTCTCTGAAACCCTGACATCACTAGTGCTGACTTAGGCATCGGAGTGTTTTTGCAGGTCTCCTGCGCCGCCCTCAAGCCCCCCCCCCTTTTGGACAAGAGAAGATCGACCCCGAGAAGACGCGCAAGACCCTTGGCAGATTTGTGGACTACAGACCTCGGTCCCATAAGAACAGCCACCTAGCCATGCTCTACTTCTTCTTAATTACCTACAAAACAAGACAAACAAGGATTAGCATGTTGGTTTAAGTTCATCTAATCTTGGTCAAAGGTCAACTTTGGGTCAAAGTCAACAAGTCAACTAAAATAAGTCAACTAGAAAGGGGCCATCCCCTCTTGGGGGTAAGTCTAACTCATAAGCATTGTTGTTAATTCTCCTAATGACTTGAAAGGGGCCATCCCCTCTAGGGAGGAGTTTAGACTTCCTTTGAGTAGGGAATCTCTCCTTTCTCAAGTGAAGCCAAACCCAATCTCCCTCTTGGAAGATGACATCCTTTCTTCCCTTATTACCATCCTCTTGTTGCTCTTAACTCTCCTTTCAATGGTTTCCTTGACTTGTGAATGCAAGTCTTGGATGTACTTAGCTTTGGCCTCACCATCTTGGCAAGTTCATGCCTCACGAGTGGGTAGGGGAAGGAGGTCTAAGGGAGTTAGGGGATTGAACCCATACACAACCTCAAAAGGGGAATGAGAAGTAGTGGAATGCACAACCCTATTGTAGGCAAACTCTATGTGGGGAAGAAGTTCCTCCCACTCTCTAATGTTTTTCACTATCATACATCTAAACATTTGCCCTAGGGTTCTATTAACCACCTCGGTTTGGCCATCACTTTGGGGATGGCAAGTGGTGGAGAAAAGAAACTTGGTGCCAAGTTTACCCCACAAAGTTCTCCAAAAATGGCTTAGGAACTTGGAGTCCCTGTCACTCACAATGGACCTAGGTAGGCCATGTAGTCTCACCACTTCCTTGAAGAAAAAATTTGTAATATAAGTTGCATCATCAATCTTATGGCAAGGAATGAAATGGGCCATCTTAGAGAACCTATCCACCACTACAAAAATGGAATCCTTACCTTTTTTTGTCCTTGGGAGGCCTAAGACAAAATCCATAGAAATTTCAACCCAAGGTTTGGAAGGGATGGGCAAGGGAGTATAAAATCCATGGGGTTGGACTCTAGACTTGGCTTTGTTAGTTTTGAAATTGTTGAAAAGCTAAGAAGGGGGGTTGAATTGGCTAGTTAAAAATTTAGGCTATCTTTACAAGCTAAAAATCACCTTTAATTTGAATTAAATAGATCACCAAGTTAGGATGCAAACAGTACTGAACTATACACTTTCAATCGATCAAAAACAAAGTTAACAGATTGATTTTACTAAATAGATTTTGTTCTGGTTTAATCAATCGATTGAAACTGAAAAACAGTCGACTGAAATACTGGGAAAAATGCAGAAATGCAAATTTGAGTTTTAAACCAGAAACAATGCTCAAGAATGATCAACACCAATTCCAAATGATTATCCAAACATGCTCAATGCTTCAGATGCTATGAAAACATGCAAGAAATGAAAAAGATGATTAAAGCACAAGTTCTTGAAACTTTAAAATGAAAATGCAAGAGAGAAAGGTTAGAGAAGAGAAGACACCACGAATTTTTATACTGGTTCACTCAAACCTGAGCTACATCCAGTTTGTGAAGGCAACCTTAGCTTGACTTTGCACTATTTCAAAAGTTTTACAAAGTATCCACCCTTACACTTCCAAAATATGCAAAAACACCACAAAAGACTCTTGAATCACACAAGAATCACACCAGCACAACAAGAACCCTCTTGCAGACCTGGAAAACCACCAGGCACACACACAAAGCTTGAGAAAGATCAAACCTTAGTGGTAGCACAACCTTGCCTACCACAAACCACTTTCTCCAAGCTTCAAACCAAGCCAAAAGCTTCAAGAATTGATCCAAGATCAATCTTCAATAGCTGCAACACCTATGATCACGAAGGAGAGAGTTTCCACAAGTTTCCAAAACCAAATCACGCTTTAAAATGATCAACCGACCTCTCTTTCGAAAATCACAGCTTTTATAGTCTAACTGTTACGAAATTCAACAAATTGATTTTCAAATCAATCGGTTGATTTCACTTGACTTAAGTGAAATCAGTCGATTAAAAGCTAAATCAACTAATTGAATTTGTTGCAATTTAAGACTACTGCAGCCAACCTTTTAACCTGTTAAAAATCCATTCAACAGATTAAAAGAGACATTTTAACCTGTTGAAAAACCATTCAACAGATTAAAAACACACTAAAGACCGAACTACATCTAATTAATGCTTTAAGGTCTACAACATGAATTACAAACAACAAATACACTTTCTTAATGATGTAACTACATAGAGAGCACGCACTCCAGCCTTGATCACCATGGATATCATCAAATCTCCTTTCCTTCATCAATGTAGGCTTCATTCCAGTGGTTATGGCTTCAAGATAGTTCAAAAGAGCTTCATTTAATCTTCATCAAATCTTCAAGAAGCAAACCACATTGGCTTCTCATGTCAACAAAAGCCAGTTGAAGCCATCTTCTTCCACACCCTAAAACAAAAACCCTTTGTTTGCTCTTGTCACAACAATATACCTGAAATATATGATTTTATTAATGTCTCCACATTTATCCCTGATTATAGGAGAAATTACCACTTTGAAAGCTTAACATAGACATTTATCCTTGATTATAAGATAGAGAAATGCAGCTGATGCAATTGAAAGTCACAAGTACACATGTCCCATCTAAGATTTAATGCAGATAAAGCTTTTATCATGTTTTTATTTTTATTGTAAACATCGTTGAAAGTTGGACTTATTTGGGTTCTTAGTGAATTTGAGTAGTTGGTTTTTTTAATCATTGTTGGAGGATTTTTAAACTTCTTTACCTTGTTATTTTTGCAGTTTATTTTCTATTTAGTACCATTACTGTCTTTTGCTTAGTTTAGCATTCATTTGTATGTTTACAAATTAAAGTTACTTTTAAACTAGAGTAGCTCACAAAATCTATTACTTTGTCGGAACGCATGCCTAAGACGCCTTTCATACACGACAATGCAAAATTTGTAATTAGCATGAAAATAGACAAAACAGAACTCTTAATGGTCACATTTTTCAGTTGTGACACTTGTCATAGTTATACTTAAATCCAAAATACATGAACAAGCCTACATCTATTCAGAACTAGAGTTGTCAAGCTCATTTCCATGGTCATCTTCACTTTCTTTCTCTTCACTTTCTTCCTCTTCAATGCATTCTTCCCATTCATTTGTTTCTTCATCGATGTGACCTTCAAATGATGATACAATGGTGGGGTCCACTTCTTCTAAACCAGCTTCTACGTCTTGCAATCCTAAAACTTCTTCAAGTTCAATGATCTCATTAACATGTGAAACTTCCTCCACTTGGTATGGGAGTTCAGCTTCTACATTAGAAGAATCTATATGACCTTTAGGCTTAGTCGTTATTGCAACACACCAACCACGTCTGTCTCTACGTGATTATATGACCTCTAGGCTTGGTCGTTATTGCAACACACCAACCACGTCTGTCTCTACGTGATGTTGGATATGGTACATAATAAACTTGTTGTACATTATGTGCAATGATAAAAGGATCAAATAGCACATATCTTTTATCCATGTGAATATCCACAATACCATATTTCGAATCCACTCTTGTACCTTTTTTTTATGGATCAAACCAATCATAATAAAATAATACAACTTTCTTTTTAGAGGTTGAAGAATTGTACTCCAACTCATACATGTGTTTAATCACATCATAGAAATCATCTTCACTTCCTTATATAAGACCCTTTACATGAACCCCGCTATTTATCGTTCTCTTGCCTTGGCTCCATGCATGAGTATGGAATTTGTATCCATTCACAAAGAAGTTGTGCCATTCTTTCACACCCCTTAAAGGGCCAAGTGATAAATCTCTGGGATGTTGGTTCCTCACACTTAAAGGATCTTTTTGAACCTACAAACATGTAATTTGTGAACCTATTGAATGAGTTATTAAAGAACCCATATAAAACTAACTAAAAAGAATTTAATAATACATACTTGTTCCTTGAACCACAAAGGGAATTTTGCGTGTATATGAGTTGAATCATTTGACTTAGAAATTTGATTGGATTGTAAGAAGGAGTTGTCCATACGTATGATGAATTTGGGTCAACGACAATTTAATAAAATCAAAAAAGTATTTTGAATAAAATTAACATTTGGGTGGCTTACTCAAGGTAAGGTTGAACTTCATTGCAATTGATCAATACATGAACATGTGCTGAGGTCAATTCTTCACTAGTTAACCAATGGGTTGACTCCCTCCCAGAGTGACAACCCGGTTGGTTAAATACCTCTAAGGTTGTCAGAAGCGTTTCACTTTCAATTTCAACTTCATTTATACTGCTTTGTGGTCTTAACATAAAGTTGTTAAAATAATGGGGATAAAAAAATGAGTTGTCTCCCTATATAAATACGACGCGAAAATAGATGCTTCAACCCTAGCTTTATTCTTAACTGATCGTTTAGCATATCCCATGAACCTATAATTACAAAAGTGGTATTAAAGGATTGAAAATTATAAGTCACAAAATTGATTACTAAGAGCTCGTATGGGCTACCTTTCAAATGGGTACATCCATCTATATTGGACTGGTCTACCAAGTCTTGCCTCATATGCTAAATGGATAGGGAGATGTTCCATAGAATCAAAGAATGATGATGGAAATATTCTTTCCAACTTGCACATAATGATTGGAACGTTTTCTTCCATCCTATTAAGGCCATCCTCCTTCAATGTTGTACAACACAAATCTCTAAAAAAAAGACTTATCTCGGTAATGGGGTTTAGAACATGAGTTGGTAAAGAACTAAATGCTATAGGAAGTAAGCATTCCATGAGTACATGACAATCATGGCTTTTCATCTATTTCACCTTTCTTGTGTTGATAACAGCACACCTTGACAAGTTGGAAGAATATCTATCTGGCATCCTAAGATCTTTTAGCCAATGACACACATGTTTAATTTGCCCTGCTGAAAGTGTATAATTTGCTTTTGGCTTGATCATCTTTCCATTAGTATGAGACTTCAACTCCAACTCTTTTCGCCTAGAATACAAAATTAAAATCCATTCAGGCCTTCTCATTGTCTTTTGTCTTTCCACTTACATTCATCACTGTATTAAAGATGTTTTCAAATAAATGTTTACCACTTTCAATTACTTTAGAATAACCCTTGACTCTATTCCAAACATCTGTAGGTGTTAGCTTAGGTGGTGGAACATCCATGTCAACTTCACCCTTCTTGAATACATTCTTATTCCTCCTAAATGCATGATCTTTTGGTAAAAACCTATGATGGGAGTCAAACCATGTATTTTCCCCTATGATATAATCTAAAAGCCTTTGTGTGCTCTATGCAGTGTGGGCATGTCAATTTACCATGAGTTCCTCAACCAGACAACAAACCATATGCAGGAAAATCATTAATTGTCCACATTAACATGGCCCTCATAATAAAGTTTTGTTTCTTTGAAATATCGTAAGTTAGGACACCAGTCCACAACTTTTTCAAGGCATCCATCAAAGGCTTTAAAAACACATCAATACCAACCTTTGGGTTGAATTGCCCCAGAATGAGACAAGTCAAAAACATGTAGGTTTGGACATGCATATTTCTAGAGGAAGATTGTATAGGGTCACAATTATTGGCCAACATATGGTATATTTGATGCTTGAACATAAGGATTAAAACCATCAAAGCATAAACCGAGTCGTACATTGTGTGCCTTAGTTGAAAAATTGGGATATGCTCTATCAAACTTTTTCCAAGGCTCCCCATCACATGGATGATGCAAAACACCATTTGTGCTCTTCTTCTTATAATGCCATATCATTCTGTAATTTGTGTTGAGGCATACATTCTTTGTAACCTTGGAATTAGTGGCAAATAGGACATCAACTTTGTGTCGATATCTTGGTGTTTGACAAAATTTGCATTCTAACAATGCACCATCATTCTTTTTGTATTGATTATCATAAAAGATCGTGCAAGCCTCCATGCAACAATTAATCTTCTTGCTATCTAATCCCAACTTTAACACTAACTTTTTTGCATCATAGTAACTTTTAGGCAAACATGTTTTTATAGGTGTTGCATCCAAAAGCGTGTTTGAAATAAACTCTAAGCATTTGTCAGGAACATTCCAATTGGACTTGCAAGCTAATAGCCTGACACACATTGATAATTTGGAGTCTGATGCCCCTTCATACAATGACATATTTGCATCCAACAAAAGGTTATAAAACCTTTGAGTTTCTTCATTTGGAGCCTCATTCATGTTATATGAATTTAGTAGTTTGAATGGCTCTTCATGCCTAAGAGCATCATGCACTATATCTTCATCGACATAATTGAAATGACCCATGCAATTATCATCATTATTAAAATGACCTTCTTGAATTTGTTCACCATGATCCGTCCAAATCCAATAATTAGGCTTGAATCCATGTTTGTAGAGGTGAACCTTCATAACTCTTTCCTCCAAAATCTTTGTACAATCGCACTTACTACATGGACATTGAACTCCCCCATCATTGTGATAACGGTCTTGTTCACAAGCTTGGGTTATAAACTCTACAACTCCCAATACAAAAGACTCTTTCAAAGCACCTCTTCCTCTATGACACCTATCATACATTCATCCATGATTTGATGGAAATTGATTCATGTTCTGTACATATACCAATTAACGAAAAATTAGGAAGTAATTATTACAAGGCTCTATGCATAGAGTAAGATACAATAGGTAGATTTTAACCTATTGAACAATAAATATTTACCTTTAAATATTTCATAGTTACAACTGCAACTATCTTATAAGGACAAATGTCATCCTCAAAGCCTGCTATAAGGCTACATACTAATAGGCCTAATCAGGCTTAATCTAAATAGGACTAGAAAAAGACTATTGCATAACAAAACTTTTTATACAAATTTAAAAGATTTCATTTTCTCAAAAGTTGGGAGAGGGGACAACAATCCTTGTTGTCAAAATTGATTCACTGTTTTGGACTAGTGTTGTCCAGTTTTATTGTCAAAAATGATTCTTAGAGTATTTTAGTACATTTTCTGCTAATGTTGACTGTTTTTAGTTTAATTTGTTGCATCTGTTCTCAAATTTTTATTTTACTTATGGCATTTTTTTAGTTTTACTTTAGAGAATTATTAACTCATGTTGAATCTAACGCAAAAGAATAAATTTGGCATCATGCAAATTATTTATTTCACTAAGAAATTATTCTGCAGGTAACAACAGATTAAGGCCAAAACACCAAACGCTACAGTCAAATCCCATCTTATGTTTACCACATACATACAAACATGTGGTTACCCAAATAAAGCATCACAATTTGTAAAGCTAAAGTTTTTTTTTACCACAACAGAATCATTATTTATTCTTTACTATACACCACTAAACATACCAATTATTTGTGGCAACTTTATTAACTTTAAACATAAGAAAAGTATAAAAGATCACATTTAAATTAACATATCTAATTAAAAAGACTTAAGTAGTGAGGGACTTAATAAAATACGGATATATACCTCCAAAGGAATCAAAGTGCTCAAAGTTTGAGTTGATGTAGCAAGTCCACTTATAACACCTAAGACAACTAATCATGTTTAATGGTCCCTTTTAACATACTAAAAATAGTAAGAAACTGATCCAAACAAGTGTTAAATGATAAAAGAAAGCTGAAAATCAATTCAAAAGTAGAAAATGTAATTTAAACTCAAACAACAAAGGAAACAAAATATGACTATTAAAACCTGGAAATAATGTACTAGAAGGACAAAATTGTGATCTAAACTCAAAATAATAATTGAAATCCTATACTAAATCTGTGAAGGTTTCCTGAAAATAGCAAAGACACTAAAAATGATACTAATTAACTTCACAAATTGAAAACATGTGATGGAAGTTTAAATCAAACCTAGACTCAAACACCTGCAAAACAAAATTTACTACCAAAATAATTGAAACTATTATGTTAGCAACATTAATAAACTCTAGTAAGTAAGATCTAAAATGTTAAAAAAAATATATATATTAGCAGAATCAAGTTAGTAAAAATTTTACATTATTAGGTACTAAAATGAAAACCAAATGAAAGAAAGTTATGCAAAACAGCAACTAATGTATCTACTATAACTGACTAATCTCAAAACCTTTTACTGAAATTGAACCTGAAAAGCTAAAGAAAGAGAAATTAAATTGATGTGTTTGCAACCCAAATATACAAAGGAAAGAACTATAACAAAAACCAATGGTTGTCTCATCAATTAAAGTATTCCAAGCATTCAAAATTGAAATTTGCGGCTACAAAGTGAACAAAAGGAGAAAGAAAAGCAAAAGAAAACATGCATCCAACCGTGACACCTCCCACAAACTAAGTTTGACTAATCAATCAAGCCAAAGGAAACATTACTTTGATAGGGTCTACATTCAACCATAACGTATGAAACCCAATTGCCATGTGAAAGAAGATTTGAATCTATATTGATGAACAAAACATAATATCCTACAAATCATGTAAAGTTGCTACAAGGAAAAGAAAGAGTAAATGCAAGCTTTAACCAACCCAACTTCAACCACATCCCATCCAAGCATTTAAAGTGAATAAAGAAAACTAGCCAAAAGTGATAAGCGAGAAAGTTTTCCACCCCGAACATGACGCAAATTTCAGCAAGAGAAAAGAAAGAGAAAAAGAACCAAAACTTTTAAGTGTGGTCTTCACACAATATCAAAAGATGAAGAACTTTGCATGTGGTAAAAGACAAATTCATAAAGTGACCCACACTCCCCCTAAACGGAGTGGTTGTGACCTTTCTTTCAAGCCACAAGGGTTTGGTGTAGAAAGAGAAAAAAGAAAGATAGATATGACCTTAAACTAGCTAAATGCTGCAGCAAGCAAATTAGGAACCACTTCCCATTATGACTACGAAGTTATAACAAAATGAGGAAAAACTTGGTTACTCTTCACTGCACCACGCCGTGAAAAAGAATAAATGCACCATAAATGTATACCCTTGTATACAAACTTTACAACCTACTTTAAGAGAAACCAAAAATACATGTGGTTTGCACCTCCCCAAAGGCTTGAAAAACGTAAACTTACTATCATGCGTTGTGAAAGGAAACTAAAAGAAATCAGCGTTGCTGCAACAAATGAAGGTTAGAACAACTAATCATCCTAGCTAACTTTAACTAACTAAGAACAATTACCTAAAACAGAACTTGTGACAATACCTAATCTAGAAGACATATCCAAATGCAAAATCAGGACTAAAACCAGAACCTATTATTCTAAACAAGTTTAAAATAACATAAGAAAGATAAGAAAATTGATAGAAATGAAAAAAAAAAGAACTCAAAAATTTTCTTCTTAAACTTGGAAGACTACACTAAAACAAGACAAAATTGAATTTTACTACTTCAAAATTAAGGCTATAACTACAATTAGTACTAACACCTTTTAATAGCATGAAAGCAATCAGAAAAAGTAAAGAATCAAGCCAAATAGAGAGGAAATCAGTGTTAGAAAAGCACAAATTCATATAGCACTGATATATCATTCTCCATCACACCAAAACACGTAAAATCATGAAACAAAATGAAAACTCATCCAATAAAAACCACAGATCATGGGAGACCCATTTTACATTTCTTAAATTTAGTGAAATCCAAAATTAAAGCAAAATAAAAAATGATTTTTCATCTACCCGAAACACAAATCGATCGAGTTTAGGTTAAAATGGGTTGCTTACCCTAACCTTCGAAAACCATGTCATAGGTGAGAAGACATAGTGGTGGTCGCGAGATGGATGCTTTGTGTGTGAACACAGAATATAGGTAAGAATGCTTTCTGAATTTGTAATCTCAAGTCTGTGTTATTTATTTCAGAGGATTACAGTATTTAAATAGTTTTGCAGAAGATAAAATAAAAAAAAAAACTGCTTCCCCACTCTGCCGCAACTCATGGGAAGCTTTTCTGAAAAATCGGGTAGCTAATATATAGCTCCCTCAATCCCTAAAGAATCGGTCAGCATAAGACCATTTATTTAAAATAAAATAACTCACAAACGTAAATATGCAAATAAACATAAATCCACTAACAATCCCTCCCTTAAACTAAAGCTTTAAGCTTTTAAGCTTTAGTTTATTTCTTATGCTTCAATCATGCCCAACATACTTCTGATCTTCACAAATTGCTCCAGCTTGAGTGGCTTAGTCATTATGTCAGCTATTTGATTTTGGGTGCTGCAGTGGCTCAACTTGATTTTTCCTTCTCTGACAAGATCTCTTAAGAAATGAAATCTAACATCAATATGTTTGCTT
>Ga0214542_1011940_pt1 | contig 11554 bp, 3 predicted proteins | sample CNSS1metaG_FD_160096 | JGI IMG/M metagenome (GOLD analysis project Ga0214542, IMG submission 160096) | Root nodule microbial communities from cowpea collected in UCLA plant growth center, Los Angeles, California, USA - CNSS1 | ecosystem: Host-associated > Plants > Roots > Nodule | place: USA...
ATGAAGTTACAGGGTTTCATGTAAACCCTAAAAATTCAAGTCATGGTATCACTGCCATTCCAGTTAAGGTGCACTAACCAAATTGTTGTTTCAATGTTGTTTCCTTACGAAGATAGAGAGTTCTCTTTCATTTGAGTTTGTATCTAAAAGAAGAATGTTTGGTGGGTACTTTATACAAACTTAGGAACAATATATGTATGCACTTTTTTTTTTAATTAAATACCCAACAACTTAAATATATCAGCAGTGCACTAAAATCATATATATCACTTCTGGTATATAAAATATGGAAAATGATTTTCTGACTACTAAATTTCGACAACTTTATCTTATAATATGAGATGTCATATTTTAAGTGGTTTGTTATTTTTTCATTTTCTCATTCTTAATATTCCAAAATCATTTAAAATATGACACCTCATGTTATAAGAGAAAGTTGTCAAAATTTAGTAGTCAAAATATCATTATTCATAAAATATAAATATCAGTCGGTTACCAACGATTTCAAATATTATCATTTTCACATCGAATAAAAAATGTGTATTATTTTGACATTTAATACTTAATAATATGATATTATCTTTATTTTTACAAAATAATAAATAGTTATTATTTTATATTTATGCACAATTGAGACGAAGATCGAACAAAAATCTCGTACTCATTAATATGAGAATGAAATGAATTTTTACTCTACCAATGAAATCTCATTTCTTGTTTTGAAATATGTAGTTTTTCTATTGCGGGTTGCACAATTGTCCCGTGACGGAAGTCAAGTGGATCAAGTCATAATATTTCAATTGAGATTTCTAGTAAGACAATTGTTGAGGGAAAGATGGTTGCATGTGACATTAATTGTCCCATGACAGAGGTCAAGTGGGCCGAGTCACAATCGAATCGTGGCGCTTTGACTATTACACTCTTAAGTTAAAAGAGTTGTGTCCTGACTATTAGCTATAGTTTATGATTTAGTGGTGAATCCACGATTCTAACATTCTTTTCGCATAAATCTTCAATAAAATTATATAAAAAGAAAAATAATGTAATTCTTTTATTTTAGAAGATAAATTTTCTCCAACCTTACTATCTAGAACGAAGTCATTTAAACGCAGGACTAATTTTATTTTCTCAATTTCTTTCCTTCTCCACGAACTATTATCAAATGTAGAAAGGTAAGAGTTTGTAAGATGATGGTCATAACTTTTCTTATACTTTTCCAGGGCGAAGTCTTCATAGGATAATATTACGCTGAATTTCTTCTAGTAAACATTTCAAAATATGTAAGGCAAGATTTAATTAAATCCATTCATCGATAAAAGAAACTAATCTTAATATTACACTTAAAGAGTATATAGTTAAGACATATTTTATCATGTTTATGTTGAGATGATTATAGGATATAACATATGTTCTCAGTATAACAATAAGTATTAGAACTTTTATTTTTTAGTAAAATAAGCAATATTGGTATAATAAGTTTAGTTCTAATAGTGTAACTATGAAGCCATGTTGAAGAAATTGAAACAAAATTACATATTTATCCCCAACCACAAATATATTTGCTTTTCCTTACGGGTCATTGGCTTTTTTAAACATTTGTTCCTCATTATTAATCGTTTCTAAAATCATTTTACAGTGACTTTTATTTTCTCTTCAATTGCAAGTTTGAATGTGAGTCTTAATTTATATGAAGCAGTACTTAATTATATTTAAAATTTCAAAATAAATATATAACACTTTTATATAATAATTTTTATGTAAATATTTAATATATTTAATGAATTAAAATTATTAAATTAAGATTTTTTTAGTTAACAAAATTAATAAAATTAAAATTAATGTATTAAAATCGTCTTTTTGTTATACTAAAAGAATTGTTTCAATACCTACTTGATATGTTAAAAACACATTTTATCCTAAATTATATAAATATATAACTATACTATTATAATGCAGTTGTGGATTAAAACTATGAAGTACTAAGAATAATTTATTTAAAAACATTAAATATTACATTGTATGAGAGTCTGTATAATTTTTTTAATCTAAATTCATTTGATAGTAGAATTCATATGTAAATTTAGAATGTAAAAATATACGAACATATCTAGTTGTAATTTTGAAAAACAGGCTGCCAAAAATCAATGCTAGTTATTTTGGAACGGGTCTTTAGAGATGGAGTCATTTGAAAGACACAACGCGAATAACATAAGAATGTTCTATTATTAATATATTAATATATGTATATATTTTGCTGGTAAAAAAAAGTGAACAATATCTGAGTTTTCACATAAAAATTTGGTACTAATTTCAATGAAAAAAATTTTGATAATGAATTTATAAGTCAGTTTTTTTTTTTTTATAAGATGTTATTTTTCTCATTCTTATCACGTAAGAATTTGACTCACACTTACATATTATATATATCATTATTAAGTTCAATATAACTCAGATTCCTTGTAAAATGCATCCTATAGTAGTAATTTCCTCAAACTCGAACTCCAAATAAATTTTTGGGACAGAGAAAATTGATGAGACAAACAATCTCGTGAAAACTTCCTGTGTGAGAATTTATTTTAAATAGAATCTTCTTCTTCTTTCTTATCTGTATGTGCACGATCACATGGGTAAGCGTCAAACAAGTTAAACTTCAGATTTTTAATAACTCACCTGTCATGATTCGTAGGTAATTGAATGATTTCAACAATTACTTATATGAATTTTTTTTTTTAAATTTGTTAAATTTTTATTTTTATTTTTTCTATGAATTGTAGTTGGCGGTAATTTTTTTGTGGGTAACTATTTTTTATAAAATTATAAAATTTGTAAGTATTTTTCACAAGATTTATTACAAAAAGTGTTTTATATAAAATGTTTTGTAAAAAATTAACAACAATTTTCTGCAAAATTTTTTTTATAACAAAATTTATAAGTATTTTATAAAAATAAATTAAAACAAAATTGACAAAAAATATGAATTATTTTTAATAGTAAACCCAATAGATTCTTGGCAATTATGATTAATTGTCCTAAAATAATTCATTTTGGAAAATTTAATTTTATTGACACTTTAACAAATATTAATTGTTTTTTATTGCAAATTAATGGAATATATCCTTTTAAAAGAAACCATAAACACTAAAATACACTAAAAGAAATTTATGGGAAACAAATTTTATTCTTTTTCTATAGAAGTCAGTCCAATACTGATTAAAAGATTTGAAAAAAAAAAAGATATATAGAGAAATTTATGAAAAATGATATAGCATAAACTACATAGTTGACTACTTATGAACATAACTTTTCCCTCTCCAAACTTTCAGTGAAGAAGTCTCGTACACGACAGAACAAAATAAACTGTCACCTTAATTATGTTCATTTAAGTTAATGTTTTATTAACTAGGGCTCTCTGATCTTGCCACATAATTTAGTCATTGTTGTTCAGCTCTTGAATTTCTGAATAGTGACTTGTGACGTGTGAGGGAAGTTTTCTGACACACGTAAAGCAAGTTTTGTGCTGACTGATATTATATGTTGTGCAGTTTCCTCGGAGTTCCATGCATCTTAACTTCCAAGTTTATGTACCATACTACTTCCCTCATTTATTCATTTATGCCTATATTTTTTTTTCTACATAAATCTGTCAAAACGTTAGTTGCAAGGAATTGAATGTGGCAGGTAATGGAAATATCTCATTAAATTTGTTTTGTTTAATCGTCGTCGTTTCATCATGACTTTTATAAGTACGTGTCGGGCAAGTCGCACCTCATCGGACAGATTTCCAACATCATGAGAGATAGCATCCCTTACTAAATAATCAACATTCGTCATTGTTTTTTTCTGTGATATAAGGTACTAGGAAACTTGTTCCCAAAGGTTGATGCAATCTCTACGCAAAAACACCATCCCATTATTCTAAATATTCCAAATCTAATAACTAACCAAACGCAGTCTATGGAGTCAATCTTCTACATAGTAAGTCAAAGTCAAAAAGTCCACACGTTACAGAAAAACACTCAAATTCCAAACAAATTTATATTTCACTGTAGTACATTTATTATTTTACGCTAGAGAGTTTATTTAAATGGTATTATTAGAAATCACACGTCAATTAGAAATAAAATAAATTTAAATTTACGTAATCATAATTATAATCATGGTTTTGGTTTACATTCTGTGTTTCTTCTCAGCTGCTTCTTCTTCATGCCTTCTCCCTCGTAATGTTTGTAATTAGTGATGGTTCATGCCAATTGATGATTAAAAAAATTAACATTCCGTAAAGCTTTATGGTGACCACGTAAATGGATTTCTTAATAATATTCCACTAAGGTTTTAAGCATATGACAAATAAACTTCAATTTGTTCAACAAGTAGTTGTTGACAACACTGTAGGTAAAAGTCATCATAAATTGTATATGACAACACTGTACGTATATGAAATTGTCTTAATATTTTTTCTTTTGGGTTTTGTTACTACTATTTAAGTAAGAAGTAGTTATATCTTATTTATTTATTATAATTATTTAATGTATTTTATGAAGCTTATAAAAAGACATTATTATATATTATATTATATAATATAAATGATGAGTAATTGAATAATGCTTTAAGAATTTCCTCTCTTAGTTTCATGCTTAAGTGAACGTAAACTTTAGTGAGATATCATAATATCATGTCGCACGCTAATATCAAATTGGTACCAGAGTTCATTAAATTTAACATTGTTATTGTGAGTCTATGAAAGAGAATGTAGGTATAAGAAAAATAGAGAAGATTATATTGCGGTGGAGAAAGAGGAGAGTTCTTATAACTATATAAAAAATATATTTGGAATTTGTGCCAATTGAGTGCATCAAATCAATAACGTAGAATCTTTTAATCAAAATATGATATGGAGAAAACATGTGTTATAACCCACTCAGACTATTCAGTCTAGAGGTCTCTTTTGCTTTATGCAAAATATTTCACAGGGAAAGTCTTAAAAGGTGCAATGGTTTACTGGACGCATAACACTTTGCTGTTTAATTTTGAGTAATTGGTCAGGGAACAAAATGTTACACACATACCTATTTACTGATCAGGAAACTCTCAAATAGATATCATGAATGAATTTGAATCTAACACTGGACTAAAAGGAATGAATCCAATAATTGCCAATGTTTACCAACTTGAACAAGTACCTATGAGTGGATATTCTTAAGGTGGTACTTTTTAGTTGCACTTTGAATATGCAAGGTCCTCTATTTGCCTTTAATCTTTTTGCTATACACATCTATTAGGTTGTTTTAGTTTATTTAAGAACCTCAATGTAAAATCAGGATCTGTATAAGGGTTGAGGCACCCCTAAAGTGTCTCTGTATATATATTAATATTCTTTGCTGATAAAAAAAATAAATAAAAAACATATATTTAAAAGTGACATATCAACTATAGTATTGTATAGTGAGACCCCAAACCAGATAGAAAACTAGATGATGAAGTTGTTGATAATGCTTCACAATATTCACTTATGTTAATCTAAGTTTACTATGAAAGGATAAGTGGGCACAATCACAAATTCAATGACAAGTAAACAATTTTATTTTTCGTAAAATTGTAAATTTTAAAAATGCCACAAATGTATGGGATACTTTAAAATTATCATACAAAGGAGTAAGGAAGACTCAGAAATCAAAGTTGTAATACTTGTTGAGAAATTGTAACAAATGTGAGATAATCAAAAAAACGTTGAACAATATTTTACTTGTATTACCGACCTTATTAATAAAATGAAAGGGTATGGAAAAGAAATTTCTGACAACAAGGTGGTAGAGAAAATTTAACGTATTTTTTCGATCAAATGTAATACTATAATAATTTTGTTTATCGAAATATGTTATCGAAGGATTTTATATTTAAATTTATCGGCCGGTACTTTCGTCAAAGTGAAATGAGTCTAAAAAATTCGTCGATCAAAAAGTTCTCTCAGAATCTTACCATCATAATTATCGACAATTTTTAATCTGTTGGTAAGTTATCATCATAATCAACAGATACTTCCATTGATAAATCAATCAACACTTTGGACGATAAGGAATTTTCTATTATATTAATAAAATATGAGTGAGGAGGAGGAAAAGAAGAGAAGCAACAAATGAGGAAGAAGAGGAGGATGAGGACATGGGTGGGCGAGCTTGTGAGTGATGCAAACGGTGGTGACTGATGGGAGACTCGTTGGTGGCACACACCGATGACGATGATGATGGCCAGTTAAAGTTGACAATGATAGTGGTGGTCTGAGGAAAATCACTTGAACACGGTGGTGATGGCGTGACTGCTAGTTAATAAACAAAGTAGAAAAGGAAGAAGACACTATCATATATTTTACCGATGAATTTGAGGTTGTTGGTAACCAACAAATATCTATATTTGTAAATACTAGAATTGATATAGGTTAAAATACTTCGATGGTCCTCGTTTTGGTTCAGAAATCTCAAATTGGTCCTCGAATTTTAATTGATCTCAATTTTGTCCTCATTTTTGTAAATGTGTTTTAAATCAACCCTTTTCGTTATCAGTTGACAAACGGCATTTATTCCTGATGATGTGGCTGTTTTGTGTATTCTGACGTGTCATTCAGTTGTTTTGGAACATGTGTTCTTGGTTTCTCTTTTAAAAAGTTCATAACTTTTGAAGCTTAGGGTTTGAAAAGGGTGAGGTGAAGTTGTCTCCTGCGTTCTGATTTGGTAAGATTGGTAATGTCTCTCTTTCGTTCTTGCTCGTCCTGCACTTGCAATGGTTGGGAAATGAAAGATTCCAACGTTTCTTCTTATGGAGGTGCGGTGAGGAGGTTCGATTTAACACCTGTTTGCTATTGCGGTGAAAAGGCAATCACGAGAACTGCTAGAACTCCTAAGAACATGGGGAGAAATTTTTGGGGTTGCCGAAAGTTCAAGTTATGAAATTTGTTGTTTTGGTGGACGTTTTTTTTCGTATTTTGATTTTGGAAAACCTAATTTTGTAATTGGTATGTAATTGGTGGTGTTGATTTTTTGTTGGACAGGGTGCAAGTGAAGAAGTTGTTGGCTACAATTTTTTTTCATGGTGCAGTGAAAATCGCATTCGCTACCTTCACCACCCAATTCCAATCCCTAATTCAGTAATTTAGGGTTTCAAGGATGGTGCTTATTTTAATTATCAGGGTCCACACACCCATTTTTCAGTCCTCAAAATAATGCATAAAGCCATGTCAGAAAATTAAAATGAAGTTAACGTTAATAATTTTAACATTGTTAACGATTGGGTTGATTTAAAACACATTTACAAAAATGAGGACGAAATTGAGATCAATTAAAATTCGAGGACCAATTTGAGATTTCTGAACCAAAACGAGGACTATCGGAGTATTTTAACCATTGATATATGTAATTTTAGTGCACTACAGTTATATTTAAGTTGTTGGGTATTTAATTAAAAAAAGGTATACATATATTGTTTTTGTGGCAACCAATTTTTTTTTTACTATTATTTTCTATATTATACTTAAAAAATTTTAACACATAATTTTACAATAACATAAAATATTCACATATACATATATTTATATATTTTACAGTATTATATGCATCTTAAATTTACATCATTTTGGTACATATTATATTTTCTACACTAGAAGAGGAAGAAGTATTATTTATTTACATTTTCGCCCTCGTATATTAGCCTTTAGCCTTTAAATATGTGGAGGAAAAATGTTATGAATATGATTCACTTGGACTATTGGGGGTAAGTAAAAAGTGACTCCAATTTTTCCTTCAAGCTCATGTTCCCTGAAATGTCACATAATTATTTACTACATTTGTTTGTCACGCATTTCCCAGGAAGACCGCCACAATGTTAGCGAAGAAAGGGTCAGGCATGTTAGGGGCAGCTATCTACGATGAGATTATAAGATTTTGTTTTTCATACACAATCATAAAATAGGAAAGTGAGACAACTATCACATGAAAATATGACATATCTTAATAAAATAAAATAAATGAAAACTCTTTCAAATCAATAAAACTTGGATCTTTATTTTACTTTATAAAGATTTTGATTAATTTTGTAGAAACTAACACTAGTGCAGAATTTCCTTTTTACCTCGCCTTATATGTCTCGATTGGCCAGGAACCAAAACATATAATGGTGCGGTGGCATTTTTGCAATTCCAGACAAGTTTTATGTCTCGGTTCAGCTAACATCCGAAGCCAAAGAGAGTTATAGGCCTCGGTTCGCCCAAAACCGATGCCAAAGAGAATTATATACCTCGGTCCAACAAGACCCGATGCCAAAAAGGGGTATATGGCTTCGGTTGTTAAAGGAACCGAAGCCATAGGATTTATTTAGGGTTTCAATTTCGCGAACCCCCTTCTTCTCCGTGCCTCTACAACTCTTTCCTCTCTCTCTCTCCGCTGCTGCCAACCCAAATTTTTCTCCTCTGGTTCACGTGTGCAGGTGCTCTTTCTCTTCCTCCCTTTGATTTTCAAACCCTTTAAACACACTATTTTTCCATAGACACAAATCCCATATTCGCCTTTCCGTCGTTACTATGTCAGACATCGAAACCACACCGGACCAACCCTCCGCTCCACCGCAAACAGAGGCTCCGCCGCAGCCAAACCCCTATATACTATCCAAATGCTACGACACTCTCTCATCCAACGAAGCCTCCACCGCCGCTCACCAGATCGAGGGTGAAGCCTTCTCAGCTGCGGGTGCCTCTGCCGCGACCTCCGTCGATGGCATTGAGACCCTTCAGCTCTACTCCAAGGAGATTGGCCTGTTGTTTTGCGCATGGTGAAGGTAGTGGTGGTTGTTGGTTCTGATGTTGTGGTTGTCATGGTGAGGTGCGCCGTCACAGGTGCAGTGGAGCATGGTGGCACGGTGGTGTGCTGCCGCAGGTGCGTCGCGATGAAGGTGTTGCTGCTGCGTTTCTATGTGCGTGAACGGTGATTCCATGGTGGACTGCGTGCTGGCGACGCTGCAGTTTTGTGCGTTGTTGCAGGTTGGTGGCGCAGTGGGTGAAAGCAACACTGCAGCTGGTGCGTGAATATGGCTTCAGTTCTCATATACCCGAAGCAAAAAAGTCCTTCTATAGCTCTGGTTCCTTTGCAACTGAGACCAAAGGTTCCTCCTTTTGGTCTCGTCCCAATATGCCTCGGGTCTAAAACCGAGGCAAAATGACGAAAATAACCGGGGCCAAAAGTCCTTGCTGCACTGGTGTAATCAAGATAATTGAGTCTCGTCATGGCCAATGAAGTAACTCAAGAACATTTCATCTTGAGTACTAACTACTCATTTAAATCCCGAAGGTCATATCTCCAACTACAATAATCAAATATTTATTTATCATAAGTTTTATTTTGATATTAAATCATATAATTGCATAAATAAATAAATAGGATCAGTGCATAACTAAAAATAAATATAATAAATAAAGATGATCAATACGTGACTGGAGATAAATATAAAATAAATAAATGAGAATAAATATAAATTTAATAAATAGGATCAGTGCACAACTGGAGATGAATATAAATAAATAAATAAGAACAAGAAGGAAATTTAAATTAGAACGAGGTTAGGGACACCTCACTTAAAATAAATATAAAAATAAAAAAATTATGAATAGATAAAAAGATAATAAAAATAAAAATATAAAATGATAAATGTCTTCTCCCCTTACCTTAATTATTGTGGAAGATATACCAAGATTGTATCGAAACTTTGATTATATAGTTTTTTTTTTCGCTTCACTCACCACCTATATTCACTACAAAAAAAAATCAATTTTCATACGAACAAAATTCGTATGTAAAGTCCTAAATCTGTATGTAATTGAATAATTCTGACGGATTACATACGAAAAAGAATCCGTATGTAAAATAAGCGTCGGTAATTTTACATATGAAAAAATTACGTATGTAATATTACATACGGAATAAATCCATATGTAATTGATGAAGACATCACCTACGAAATAAATTCGTATGTAACTAATAAAGACATTACATACGAAAATAGATATGTATGTAACTAATGAGTAACATTTTCCATGGATATATCCATATGTAACGTGTGTTTATAATTTTTTTTTTTATATTCCTGTAACTCAATTGCAAAATAATTAAAATGAAATAAACTTTAACCAACACTAATTCAAATGAAATTTAAATTGGTGCCCATAACAATCTAATAAAGTTTTAATACCATATCCCAAATCAAGTCATAATAACATATAATTCAAATAAATATTAATAAAATTAAATAAATATGATTGAATGCATAATAAATAATATTCTCACATATATTTCAATAGTATAGTTCAAATTACATGATCAAAACAATTATCTTAAAGTCATAATAATAAGAATAAACCTAACAAAATTAAAACTAAACCTATTATTTTTTTGGATGATTGTCTTCAACCTACAAATAATACAAAATATCCTTTATCTTTCTTTCTTATACTTGATGAACTTACAACATTGTATCTCTCTATTTTTTTTTTCCTTTTTCAAGTTCAACCTCTTTTTACATTTTGATTCCATCATTTCTCATCCCTATTTATAAGAATTAAAGTAATAATTACTTTTAGTTTAAATTTAACTATATTTTGATAACACTATTCTTTTAGATTTGTTTTTAACATTTGGTTTCAGATTTTTTCATTAATGATCATAGAGGAGATAAGGTTTGCAGTTCCCATGTGCATTCTTATCGCTCTCTTCTCTTTTATCAATTATATAAACTAATAATTATGTTAAAAATAAATTTATAATATATATATATATATATATATAATATTATTAATTTATGTTTCTTATACATTGAATTTTTTTATAACAATTGCAACTATACATGATTATTTGAAGTTGTTAGCAGTTAGTTAGTCCTTGCCATATTTATATGTTTACAAATTATTATTATTATAGAGACCAGTGTAACACAGGTGCTATATTGTATCTGTGTGTAGACATTTTTTAAATATGCGTGTTATTAAGTTAATATATAAAATAAAATTATATTTATTAAAAATAAAGTGAAATATACCAAAAAAATAAGAGAATAACGGTTGATAAATAGAAAGAAAAAGAAAAAGCAGATAAACAATTTTATAAAAAATTTGTAAACGTAACGAACAATTTTTAAAAATTTAATAAATAATTATATTTTAAAGGATAAAATTAGAATTTTAAAATGTGGACAAAAAAAAAATTCTTTGTATATTGTTATAAATATTGTTATTTATAATAATAAATCATTTTTTTAATATAATATATATATATATATATATATATATATTTTATTTGGATGTTACAGTTCCTATAACTTGGTATACAGTACCCAGCAAACATTTCTTCTTCTAGATACAAACTCAAATGAAAGAGAAGTGAGGGAGGGAAATGGAAGAGAACTCTCTATCTTCGTAAGGAAACAACATTGAAACAACAATTTGGTTAGTGCACCTTAACTGGAATGGCAGTGATACCATGACTTGAATTTTTAGGGTTTACATGAAACCCTGTAACTTCAT
>Ga0214542_1011943_pt1 | contig 11552 bp, 16 predicted proteins | sample CNSS1metaG_FD_160096 | JGI IMG/M metagenome (GOLD analysis project Ga0214542, IMG submission 160096) | Root nodule microbial communities from cowpea collected in UCLA plant growth center, Los Angeles, California, USA - CNSS1 | ecosystem: Host-associated > Plants > Roots > Nodule | place: USA...
AGATGTTGTTCACAGGTCAACACTTAATATATGATTGATCTACAATTAAAATGTTAGAGTGATTAAGTCCAATTTTTTGAACCAGGTCACTACTTAATTGTTCTTGAGTCATCATATAATTTGAATATAGATAACAAAAATATCATGTTGGAGTTGTGGATGAATTATCACGTATTGTTGTTGTTTAATATATTTCATGAACGCAATAAAGGTGTTAAATTTCACTAAGTATGGAGTAGTTATTATCAATTATCACACGCCTACTTTGGTAAAGTTAACTTTCGTACAATTTATGTTATCAGACACCACGAATTTGGAAGGTGTGCAAAATGTGTATTGTAGGTCAACACTTAATACTTCATTGTTAACCAATTATTATTGTTAGTGTTAGGCATTTATGTTATATTCCAGTTGTACCACAATTTTCCCACACATTCATCATGGGCAGTAGCCTACATTAAATTTTACTCTATTTGTGTGATTGATGGTAAGTGAGTTTCATACTATAACCTTTTTCATGTATCAGAAATTATGAAGGTGTGCAAAATCTTTGTCGGTGGTCAACACTTATTTGTACATAGATGATCATATAATAAGTTAAACTGACAGTGAAATGGATATGACAGTGATAAAATAAGTTTAATACCATAGATGTAGTAGATCATTCCAACAGTGCCATGAAAATTAAAATCAACATCAAAAACACTCAAGTTAAAAATAAATAACCTAAAAATTGAAGACATTAAACACTCATGAGTTAGGTTAGTGATATATTATCCAGAACAGAAGATTGAACTTTGGAACTCTCCCCAACCTCAACACATGGAATATTTGTGGGTGGAGGAACCATCATCTGCAGTATGTCCTCCACATTAGCCGTGTTAGTAGGCTCCACGTTGGGATGCAAATTGGGTCCCGAATTTGTGTTGTCATTTGCGTTTGGACTGGAATTTTTACTAGGCTGGACATCAGTTTCCACATTTTGTTTGACGACATAGTTAAGTCGCACCACAGACATAGAAGTTGACTGACAAGCTTTATTAAATCATTTTTCCAGTATGAGGGAGTTCAACAAAGACTTCTTTTTTGAAATTGATGTTGATGCAGATAATCGCATAAGCAATATATTTTGGGCAAACGGAAGGAGTCGGGCTGCATGTGTATATTTTGGTGACATTGTGTCCTTCGACACCACATACTTAACTAATAAGTACGATATGCCTTTTGCACCATTCGTGGGTGTTAATCACCATGGTCAGTCAATCTTATTAGGGTGTGGGCTTCTATGTGCTGAAGATACTGGTACGTTTGTGTGGCTATTTCGAAGTTGGTTGCGATGCATGGGAAATAAAGCCCTTGAAGGAATTGTCACTGATCAATGCAGGGCGATGCAAAATGCCATTGAAATTGTCTTCCCCAACACCCGACATCGTTGGTGCCTTTGGCACATCATGAAAAAACTACCAGAAAAATTAGTGGGATATAGCCAATACAAGGAAATCAAGCATGGTGTAAAAGAATTGGTATATGAGTCAGATAGTGCTGAAGATTTTGAGAATGGGTGGGCAAAGTTCATTGAAAAGTATGATCTTCAACTTAATGAATGGCTTTACACTCTTTACGAAGAAAGACGTCGATGGGTTCCTTGTTATTTGAAATGTCATTTTTGGGCAGGCATGTCCACAACTCAGAGAAGTGAGGGAATGAATGCTTTCTTTGATGGGTTCATCAACTCTACTACAACACTCCAACAGTTTGTTGTCCAATATGACAATGCCCTTCGTTCTAAGTCAAAGAAAGAGTGCGAAGCAGATTTTGCTTCTGCTAATACTACCCTTCCATGTGGCTCTCAGTCATTTATTGAGAGACAATTTCAAGATGAATACACTCATGCGAAGTTTAGTGAAGTGCAAAATGAGCTTCGGTGTAAGATGAATTGTAATATCAAGTGTTGAAGTTCATGGTTGTAAAGCAAAATATATTGTTAAAGAGGCGTTGATATGGAAAGACCAAAGTGCAGACAAATTTAATGAAGTTATATTTGATGTTGAGACAAAAGACATTGAATGCACTTGCCGGCTTTTTGAGTTTAGAGGAGTTCTTTGCCGCCACAGCTTGATGGTCCTTGCCCAAGAGGAGGTAAAACTAGTTTCACAAAAGTATATTTTAAGTCGATGGAGCAAACGCATATTGCGAAGGCATACTTTGATAAGAGCATCATATTACACTAAGAAAGATGAACCCACTGTTCATAGGTATGACTTATTGTGTAAAAAGTTCTATGACATTGCTGAGTTTGCATGCCAAAGCGAGAGGGGTACAGAATTCTTGTGTTCCCAATTAGACTTATTATCAAGGAATCCTTTGTTATCCTGTTCCACAACATTAGGAACTGTGAACAAACAAATGTGCAAATTTCTTCTCCAATTAATAGTGGTCCTCACCAAACAACGATCCGAAGTCCAATTCATGTTAAAAGAAAGGGTCGACCACGAGGTACAAGGATGCAATCAACGGTAGAGAAGATATGCAAAAAAAAGAAAAATGCAGCAGCTAGGAATAAATCTTCTTGTAATGCCACTGTATGTATTTACTATGTTTATTTAGAGGACCATTTTTTAATATGTAGGTTGTCCAGTTTTTAATTTCATTTGTGGACATGCACTTTAGGATGGGGAACTACATACTTCAATTGCACCAGCTAATGAAATTTTGAATGCTCAAAGTAGTTCCACAACCAACATGGTTAGTATTCTTTTCGTAACTACATCTTGTTATGGTATTTTATGGAAATAATTAATTACCCTTATACCATGCCCAGGTTTATGATGTCCAGTGCACAGGCTTTCTATCACTTTTAACATCAATAGAAAGTAATCAACAACTTTTTGGTTCATAACAAATCATTAGGTATGCCACAGTACAGACATGTTTAATTTTGCCTTACATTTATGATAGCTTAATATAGTAATTGTTTTTTTTTTCAGGAACTAGTATTATAAAAAACGACATTTTTTGGATCAATTGAGATGATCAACATGGCATAACCAAACACCTTTTGTTATTAGAGTTTGTGTTTGTCAATGACATGTTTATTTATTCACACGGTCAAAGTATTTGTACTAATTACTATTTACTACGTTCAGTAGTAGTCATTAATATTATCCCCAGATTTTGTTCACAAAATTCGCATTATCATGGTGTTCTACAGTTAATTTAATTAATATGTGCCAAAATTAGGGATACCAACGTACTTATCATCAGTTACCTGGTAACACAAAAATATAAAGTGGGTATACACTTATATGGAAGTCGGTCATCACTTATATTGGAAGTTGGTCAACACAGAACAAACAGCAGGCAACTTTAATATATAACAGAATTGATTGTTAAGAACATAGTTTACAAAATTGATTCTAGTCATTGTCACTCTTAACACTGTACAAAGGAGTGCAAGTAAGAATTCTTTTGGACGTCAGCCATATAAAAAAAGACCTTAAAGTTACCCTATTAATCAACACTAAAATATTGACATTTCTACTTCTTTAAATATGGTTTAAATATTTCAAGGACAACCTCCCTATGCTTATTTTATGGGTGAAGAATCCAGTCACAAATGTACTGCTGCCTGAATTGTTGTAGATCCTCCTGCCACCAACGAACAACTACTTAATTACATATTCATATCAAAATAACTTTATGCAAGTTAAATGTAAACAGTTCCGATGGTATTATACTCACATCAGTGTAAGCTGGCATGCTTTTCCCATCAAATCTTTTGATGTCGTCCCATATCTCAAGATACTTCAACACCATAATACCACAATCATGCCTGCAAGTGGTTAACAAAACATTTATTCAAAACTTCCTAATTACGTAACCAAGCTGTATGAATAGGCTACTCAATTAAAGTTGTGCTTACAAATTAGGCTGTTCAGGAACGTCTTCAATATGGACTTCAAATGTTGGCTTCAATTTATTTTTGTCATTTAAGAATAGCCAAAAGAGATGTTCCACATTTTGTACCTATAACAGATATAAATCGAACAAAAATAATGTGAACACAATGAACATCAGTAATTGAAAATTTATAATGTCACACATGGACTTACCATGTGACTATCAATCTGTTTTCGCCTTCGACATTTGTGTGCAAGTGAATCTAAGACAAAGAACTCTTTCGTTTTACAATTAAAAGCATAACACCACCAATGTTCAGCATAAATGACTGGGGCAAACAACTGAATAGAAGTAACATTAACAAACACATTTCATTTGCTAACAAAATATAAGACCATTTAACAAGTAAAGATACTCACAAAATCTGCTGTTAATATATCCTGCACTGAAACCAAATCACGTGTCAGGTAATGCCTGTAGTCATCTAGACACCACACACGTCTATTCACCTTTCTTTTGTTACAATCAAGGATAACTACATTTTGAATCACAACAAATGTCAATACTTATACACTAATTTAAGCATAAATATTAAAGGGAAAAAAAACTTACTGTATAGAAAGGATTGAATATAACCCTGCTAATCTTCCCGGTCAACATTTTCTGTTTATACATGAACTCGTACGCTGCAAACATTATAGACTGAACACAAAAACAATAATTATATCAGTACATGGTTGTAGTAACAATACAAATAGTCATAAACTTAAGTTTCATAATTTACCATGTTATCAATCCAACCACGAGGACGAAAACATTGACATTCATCGCTCCTCAATATCTCACCATTCAAATCAACATAAATAGTTCTGAAAAGTCAAATGAAACAACTTCAAGTGTTAACTATTAGTGTGTGTTGTGGTTGAATACATTATTAATAAAAAATAGCATACCTGGAACAACCAACAGCAGTCACATCCTTATACAATTTAGCCTTATCTATAAATAGTGTATTACTTTGACCGTCAGTGTTAGGCTTAATAGCTTTGTCGTCTCCATTATGGTTGGCTTTTGGTTTGTCATTCAGGTCATCTTCCTCACACTCATGAGGTTGCGGACTCTCTTCCCGGTGTGAAGGACAAGCCTGGCCTTCATCACACTTCTTTTGCTCAGAAGGACATCCATCTTCTTCATTAACATCATTTCCTTTACCTGCACAGGAGTCAGGTTCAGGAGCATCAAAAAATTCATCACGCATCTTCTTTATCTGTTCTTTCATGTCTAGAATCACCCGTTCATGTTTTTCAAATTTTTCTTCCAAATCCACTTGCTGTTTGGAATGAGAAACACCCTCAATGCCATCATTTTTCACATTATATTGCACCTCAAAATGAACGACATTTTGCACTATTGGGTTGTTCTTCTCCTCTGCAGTTAGGGCCCAACCAAACACAATCTACAAATAAAAAAAAATCTGTTTTGGAACACATTTGGTAATAAAACCAAATTTAACCAAACATATACAAATAAAACCTTATTCTTTTCAAAAGCAGACTCAATATTAGGTGTCCTAATCTTCACGGAGGGCCACCACAGAAATCTTGGGAATTGAACCTCCCCCTCTACATCTTCTAAGCCAAGACGACGAGTAGCCCAAACCTATAACAATGTTAGACAAATCAATAAATTATGCAAATGCATAAGGAAAATAAAGGTTCTTAAAACAATAATTACCTGAACAACTACAACAGATCCGGCTAAGTTAAGGCTACGAGTATTTATCTTTTCTCGTACAACCTTACATCCATGATTGAGTGCAGAGATCAAAAAACTATGCACTGACTCTGCCCAGTTATAGTCGCTTAAGTTGTCAAGGTTGTCTAACACTTTGAAAGGCATATTGGTCACTGTCCTAGATGTCCTAGGAAAATAAAATACAGTAAAACAAAGTAACAAATACAACCTGCACGCATTGTCTACATCATCATCACTAACCACTAGGTTCTTAATCTTGTTAATTATGTCTCGCAAGGTGATTGGTTTCTTCTCAAAAAGTGAACCTACTATCCCACTTACATCAACATCAAATTCAACACATTTACCAACCATACTAAAACCTAAGCATATACAAACATCATAAACCGATAACCCCACCAAATGTTGACTTACACGAATGTATTCCCCTTGTGGAACCCATCTACGCAACACTTCCCTCAACAAAGGACAATTTATTTCCAATGCATTGTCCACCTCCAAACACCATCTAAATGGTGTTGCCTGAATCCGCTTACGGTGGGTGGCTTTTAGTACATTGTTTACTTCAACAATGTACTTGCTTTCGCACCTATGCACAATTCGCACCTATAGCACCATCAACAAAATATTATTTATTATAAATAATAAAAATAGTAAAATCACTTAAAGATTGTAATTATACCTGATCAACATTTTCCACCACCTTGTTCTTCTTTCCCTTGTTGCCTGCTTCCGGAATACATTTGCGTTTGCGTTTACTAGACATCTTACTTAAAATTCCTAAATAACATACCAAGTTCATTGAAATTCATCAAACATATATCCACAAAGTACCAAACATAAGTGAAAATTTATCACATGTAAATAATATCATAAACAATTATTGACTGGCATAATAAAACAGATACAAAATTGGATTAATACTGATTAAAAAAATGTATCACAGGTCATCACTTGGGTGCACAAAACTCATCACCAACAAATCAGACATGTTTAACCCCACTTATTACAAATCACATATTATTAACCAAATTCAGTCACCCCAAACACACGAATTGACTGCTATAGTATCAGTTCAAAAAGTTAAGTCAAACCATATTGTTGCAACAAATGCTGCACAGGTCATTACTTACTTGCAAACAGGTCATCACTTGGGTGCACAAAACTCATCACCAACATATCAGACATGTTTATCCCCACTTATTACAAATCACATATTATTAACCAAATTCAGTCACCCAAACACACGAATTGACTGCTATAGTATCAGTTCAAAAAATTAAGTCAAACCACATTGTTGCAACAAATGCTGCACAGGTCATCACTTGCAAACAGGTCATCACACACAGTGCACAAAAGTCATCACCAACATATCAGACATGTTTATCCCCACTTATTACAAATCACATATTATTAACCATATTCAGTCACCCCAAACACACGAATTGACTGCTATAGTATCAGTTCAAAAAATTGAGTCAAACCTCATTGTTGCAACAAATGTTGCACAGGTCATCACTTACTTGCACACAGGTCATCACACACAGTGCACAAAACTCATCACCAACATATCAGACATGTTTAACCCCACTTATTACAAATCACATATTATTAACCAAATTCAGTCACTCCAAACACACGAATTGACTGCTATAGTATCAGTTCAAAAAATTGAGTCAAACCACATTGTTGCAACAAATGTTGCACAGGTCATCACTTACTTGCACACAAATCATCACACACAGTGCACAAAAGTCATCACCAACAAATCACACATGTTTAACCCCACTTATTACAAATCACATATTATTAACCAAATTCAGTCACCCCAAACACACGAATTGACTGCTATAGTATCAGTTCAAAAAATTGAGTCAAACCTCATTGTTGCAACAAATGCTGCACAGGTCATCACTTACTTGCATAGAGGTCATCACAAACAAAATGTGACAGATTTAATATACCTATTCACAAAACTAGTACTTGGTTTCCCTAAGAGGATGATTTAATTATTGTGTCACACCACATTCAAAAGGTCATGTCAAAGGCACAGATAGATAAACTCCAAATATATGCTGTATGATGAATCAGATAACATATTAACATGGTCTACATCATTTTGACATATGCAAATTTGTACCACTTCAAACTCAAAAAATTGATCATGGAAGTCGCTACAGATGAACAAATAATTGAAAAAAGACAAATTTCATCAATGACTTTAACAATAAATCTTTATCACAGTTTCAAACTCAAAATATAATGACTTTAACAGTAAATCTTTATCACAGTTTAACTTTTACGTTTAGGCAGTGATAAGAAAAAAAAATGGTGTTTCAGCAATGTTGGTGATGAATGGATACAATAATAGTGGATATGGATGCACTAGTTATGTGTGTTGATAACCAATTAGTGGCTACTGGAGCTCTTATCTTAAACCCTAGTACAAAATATTACAATGATGATGTCACTACAGAGATATGAAAATGATCATATGATCTTTTTATTTTATTTTGTATTCTTTTCACAAGTTGACCCTTCAAAACTATAATGAGCAAATATTACAGAAAGAACCAAAACAATACAAAAACAAAGTGTCTACTAGGACATCTGTGATCATCTTGTGAAAGAGTTTGAGATGTTAGATGTTTCAACAAGGTATTTTTCTGCCAGAAAAAATGAAAAATTTGCTTCATAATTTGGGGATACTCTTCTATACATGTAATTTTTCTGGCAGTAATTTTCAACAAGGTATTTTCAACGTGTGTCTTGCAGGTCATATGCAGCGAAGCCAGAAAGAGAAAAACAACAGTAAATCTTTACAAATAAATTGTTCATATCCTGATGGCTGGTCAATCCATGAAGAACAATCACGACATCTAACAATTATCAAAACGCAACAAAACAAACCCTAACAAAACAAATAGAAAGAAAATCGTCATACCTACAATCTGCTACAAACCCGGTCCTGGTCCTTCGTAGAAGTGCGACCTTTGAACAATGGAGGAGATGCTTCGTCAGAACTCCCTTTCACTATGAAAACCGTTGCCGTTGTCGGTGACAATAGAACCTACAACTGCGACCACAAAAGGGGGTGAAATGAGAACTCATACCAGTTAGCGCGGGGGAGAAACGAAAGAAAGATCAAATTTTCGACCAAAAAACCATTCGCCATCTACACTGCATACCTTGCCGGTGGGAAGAAAAACGGCGACTGTGCGGAGAGAATACACTTTTTGACTGAGTACGCGGGAGAAGGACAAAACACAAACGGTTGAACTCCTCCGCAGCAAACGCCCTCCAAATCTGCAAACCCTAACCCTTTCAAGGTTTAGTCGCCACACAGATTTTGCTATCTTCCTTCGCCACAACAACCACTCCAGAAACCGATGCCCTTGCCGGTGACACTAGAAAACACAAACGGTTGAACTCCTCCGCAGCAAACGCCCTCCAAATCCGCAAACCCTAACCCTTTCAAGGTTTAGCCGCCACACAGATTTTGCTATCTTCCTTCGCCACAACAACCACTCCAGAAATCGATGCCCTTGCCGGTGACACTAGAACCTACAACTGCGACCACAATAAGGGGTGAAGTCAGAACCATACCAGTGAGTGCGGGGAGAAGGAAACAATGTTAAAATTTTTTACCAATAAACCCTTCGCCATCTAAAATGCAAACCCTGCCGGTGAGAAGAGCGTCTTCGTGCGGTGATTGTGCGGAGACTGAGTGCGCGGGAGAAGGAGCAAATAGAAACGTTCAAACCACTCTCCAAAAACTGATGCTGACCCGAATACTCACGCCCTAACCCACTATCCAAAACTGCTTCTGACCCGATTATTCAAGCCCAAACCCACTCTTCGCTTTTGCCACGTCTCAAGTAAAATGTTTCCAAAAAATTAATTTTAATTTAAAAAATTAAACCCACCTATGTATGCCATGTCATGAAGTCACTTTTGGAGTCAAAATAAGGGGTCAGCATATCATTTTCCCTTATTTTTTGTCCTTCCTCGATCACACTCATTAACTGCTTTTTACATCATCTAAAATCCTTCCCAAACTTTGCCACCTTTCCTCTCTCCTAATTAACTCACCTTTTTTGTCATTCACGTAACCCACAAACCATCTTCTTCTTTCATCAGATCTCCATTAATCTTCTTCCTTAGGATCTTCATTAATTACCTACAGCCACCTACACTCTAACATGATTTCCTACCCAAGCTAGGAAGAGATTATGATTTTGATTTTAAATTTTAAAGGGGACTCGAGGGGCTCTAAGAAGGGAACGAGTTTCCATTTTGGAGGAGGATAAAAAGATCATCATCTCCAAATGCTTCACCCGGGGGCAGATTCATCTCCATGGAGCCCATCCACGACACAGATTCCATTTCCATTCTCTCGACACAATCTCCACATATTCAACCATACTCTTCATTTTTCCATCACCTTTACACAACCCCATCTTCATTTGCACCATGCATGGAATCACCACTGTTCTCCATACCCGTCTATCATGACTCAACATCTACCCTTCAAAAACCCACATCTGCTCAAAAAACAAAGACATAGAAAACTTCATCATCCTCCTCATGACCCCCTGATCACCACCACTCTCGGACCTTCAAGCTAACCATCATTTTCTAGCTCCCACATCACACACTCTTCATTACACCATCATTCATCTTCATCACCTTCTCCATAACAAAAATCAGATAACAAAACCCTCATCTCCATCTCCTCTAGACCGCAAACCAACCTCTTTCGCTCATCATAATACATCATAACTCACGAACCCACCAACACAAAATCACACACAAAAAACATCTCCTTCTCCTCTAAACAAAACTCCACTCACTCTCATCTCAAAGCACACATTTTCACCTCTTCACCTATAAGCAGTGAACACGCAACGAACAATAGGAAATGAGGAAAATAGTGACGTCAGCGGCATTCGCTGCAGCGACGACGTCGTCTGAGGCCAAAGACGTCGCAAGAAGTCGTTGGAGGTACAAGGTGAACTTAGATAGTGGAGGTGCAACCGTGGTGAGCCCAAGCGGAGGTAACACAGTCACGACAGCGGGTTCTGCCTTGGTTTGCGTATCAGAAGAAGACGAAGCGGGAGACCTCATGCGCCATGACTCCGCCAGCGATGGCAGCAGTCGTTGCGACGGCGGCCTGGCTCGACGAAGATGGAAGCGCGCCAAAGGCCCCTGTAGCTACAATGGTCTATAGTCTATGGCTGAAATGTAGGGAGGTGGTGGCTGCTTGCAGAAAAAGAAGAAGATGAAAACCCTATTTTAAGAAAAGATACAATAAAATTTGGGTATGGTCTAATTCTTACACCGTGCACCCCATTTACTTCATACACCTTTTTAATATTCTGCACCCTAGTATTTTCTTCCAGCACTATTTTTGTTTGTCTTGTGTTTTTATATTTAGATCTTTACTGGTCACATCCACGTTTAGCTCCTTGCACCCTTATTTTGTTGGTTTTTTTCCTAAACTGGTGCAATTTAATTATGTATTTCCTGAAATGGTGCAAATTTTTTTAAAATTCCAGCGAAGGGTAAGTCGTGCCATGATGGTGCGATTTAAATATGAAGAAGTCGTGCCAAAATGAGGCGATTTTAATTAAAATGAGTTGAAGTCGTGCCAACATGGGGAGACTTTTGTGTTATGAAGAAGTCGTGCCATGTTGAGACGACTTTAATTAACATTTTAAGCAAAGTCGTGCCAATATGGGAAGACTTCAGTATTAAATTGTTAATGAAGAAGTCGTCCCATATTGGAGAGACTTCAGTGTTGTATTGATAATGAAGAAGTCGTACCATATTGGGACGACTTTAGTTCGAATAAAAATTAAATATTTTTTAGTCATATTAATTAATTAAATAATAAT
>Ga0214542_1011944_pt1 | contig 11552 bp, 9 predicted proteins | sample CNSS1metaG_FD_160096 | JGI IMG/M metagenome (GOLD analysis project Ga0214542, IMG submission 160096) | Root nodule microbial communities from cowpea collected in UCLA plant growth center, Los Angeles, California, USA - CNSS1 | ecosystem: Host-associated > Plants > Roots > Nodule | place: USA...
ACCCAGTTTAGTTAATGGACCATGGGTGATGGAGAAGACCTTGTCAATGATTGAATGAAAGAGCAATGATGCAATTACCGTATATGAATGAACTTTACTCAAGTCTGCACTGTACAGTCAAAAAATTGTGCGTAACTCCCCACATAGGTATTCCTTACTCCCCACATAGGTATTCCGTACTCCCCACTTAGTTTTGATATCTGTTATTTCGATTTTGTGTTGTTTGACAAAGATCCCAGATCAGTTCATGGAGCTTGGGTGCATGAAGAAGACTTTGGAAATCATTTAATGAATGAACAATTATCCAAATTGAGTATATAAATGACCTTCACTCCAGTCCGCGTTGTACTGGCAAAAACATACATGTAACTCCCCACATATTAATGAGTAAGTCCCCACTTTGGTTACAGTACTGTGCTTTCCCTATACTGAATTTAGGCAAATGCTCCTTTGAATGTTCATTTGATGATAGAAATTACATTTTGAGAGACTAAATGAATGTTCAATGTTCCAGAATGGTACACTTGATTGAGTTTAGTGAAAGCTGGAACATTTTAAACATACAGTGTATTGTAACTCCCCACATACGTTTGCAGTACTCCCCAAAACGATGTTTAACATAGTTTTAGTGAATAAACCACTTTAAGTTTTGATACGACGAACAATAGGGACAATACCAAGCAAATGGTTGCCGCCGACGAAGGAAGGTGGCCGCAGAGTTTGCAAAACACTACCAACTCCAAAAGCTTCGTCTTCTGGATAGTCTACCCGAAAACTGTAACTATCCTCCACTAACGACGACAAAATGCTTGCTGGAGACACGCTTTCAATGAACCGGAAACTCTGGCGACCTTGCTTCCTCTCTCTCGCTCGAAATGCTTTCTCACTTCGCACCCTCACTTTTCCCCTTTCTCTCTTCTTCACTTTCTCTCTCTAATTTACATTTAATTTCAGTTTCTTTTCTTTCCCACCGCACGTGCTAACTTACATTTTGATAATAAAAATTTAAAAAAATCGCTGCCACGTCACCATTATAAAAAACTTCTCCAATACTTTTGTTGAAATATCATTTTCCTTAATTAAAAACTTGTTTCACCGTTGCAACCACCCGTCAGATCTTGGTACCAAAGCCTAACATTTCTAAAACCATCAACAATGTTTTGACTTGCAGCAATCAGACAGAATTTAATACGCACATGCTCCACTTTATTGTGTATATATAGTTATATTTTTCGTTCCTAGTTTTTACAATTATATTTCCTTTTCATTCTTAGTTTTGACAATTATTTATCAGAAAATAAGGCAGAAAAAAATTTATAATATTGTTTTTAAGTAGTGACTAATATGTAAAAAAGAAAATTCTCATTATATATGCAAACATATAATTATATTCCTTCACCTCTGCGTTTTTAATTTTACCCTTCCCCTGGATCCAAAATGTCGGCACATCCAGTTATGTATGCATCTAAAAGAACAGAACCTTTTTTCTTTTTTTTCTGAATTAAAAACTTGCCACAATTCACCCCAATATCTTGGAACCTAACCTACACCTCCCAGGAATATCAACCTTATTTAGAGTCTCAGGAATCACAAACAGAACTTAGTACAACAACCGCAAAACATGTCAGAGGATAATCTCAGAGCCCAGATACAAACAAAATCGCGATTTTGTTGACCAAGCCAATGAGTTTATAACTCTTTACCTTGTTTAACTCATAGACAACACTGGTTGACATGAAAGCACATGAATTACTGTTTCAGAATGTTGTTTTTTAGGACAGAGCAGCAGATAAGAACTCATCCATGGCCTTAACAGAAGAACCCTTAAATCCATCTTCATCTTTCACAGCATCCCTAATCATATCCCTCACATAACCAGCTTTCTTCCTCATCGCAACCCCTTTCTCTGTCTCCTCCATCACCAAACCAATCTTCTCCGCAATATCCTCACACTTTACTTCACAACTCTTCCCTCTCGCAACTTCCACGCAAACCCCAACCTCTTCCTCCAACAACTTGCAGTTAAAAAACTGCTCCGCCGCCATCGGCCACCCCAGAATAGGCACCCCCTGACTCAGCGATTCCAGCACCGAGTTCCACCCGCAGTGGCTCAGAAACACCGAAACCGCAGAATGCGACAGAATCTCCAACTGGGGCGCCCAATCGCGAACCACCAAACCCTTCCCCGATTCCCGAACCCTCTCCACAAAACCCTCGGGTAACCATTCATCTTCTCTGAACTCCGAATTTATGTCGAACCCGATCGGCGGTCTCACAACCCAGATGAAACTCTTCCCACACCGTTCCAAGGCTTTACCTAACTCCATCATCTGCGAAGCGGATATCGTGTTCATGGAGCCGAAGCAAACAAAAATAACCGATTTGAAGGGTTTCGCGTCGAGCCATTCCGTGCAGAGCTTCGGGTTGATTCCGCCACCTTTCCCGCGCGAACCGGACCCCGCGAAAAGAATTGGTCCGATTGCCCATACTGGCCGGTTCAGTTTTCTTTTGAAGTACCCCAGTCCAACCGAGTCGAACTCGCGCACCGTGTTGAATAAAACCCCGTCCGAGTCGACCCACCCGGAGAGATTCTTCTGTTGGAACAACGACCACGCGTCAGAGCCATCAGCTTCTGCGATGTTATTCGGTAACTGCGTGCGGTGGATGTCACGCGCTTCGGGAAAATCCGGCAAGGTGAAATATTCTTGCGCTGGGTCGACGCGGCGGTGGGGGAGGTTAAGCCAGAGGGAGTAGTAACAGGCGAGGCCGTAGCCGCCACAGCCGCTGAAGATGACGTGGAAGGCACCAAGTTCTTTGGCAACGGCGGCGGTCCACCCGAAGAAGATGTCGGCGATGACGAGGAGCTTGCGGTTTTTGTTTTGTACGAGGATGCTGCGTAGGAGGTTTGTGAAGGCGGGTTTGAGAGTGGTGGAGGCTTGGATGAGTCGAATGACGAGGTTGTAGGGTATGGCGTCGGTGTTCTCTGTGTTGGGAGGGAGACCGTGTTGGGAGGGAGTGAAAGGGATTTCTGAAAGAGTGATGGAAGAGTTTGGTGGAAGAGACGATCTTAGCTTGCGTATGTTGAGTGAGGTGTTAACAATGGTGATGTGATACTTCTGTGTTTTCTCTAAGTGCAGGGCCAATGCAAGGAAAGGGATGATGTGTCCTTGGGCCATGAACGGGAACAGCAAAACCTCTTCTTTTTCTTCTGCCATTTTCTTTCTTTGGAGCTTCTTTCTTTCTTTCTTCCACACTTTTTGCGTCAATTTCTGTCAAAAGAAAGCCAACTAACTGTTTTGACGATCGAAGTGGTTACGTGTTTGAACAACATTGCTTATTTTAGTCTTCTGCTATATAACTACTTTTTTTAATAAAATATTATATTTCGATAAAATATTAATTTATACCAAAACCTGACCAACCAAATAAGAAAATAAATAAACAGTTAGTTAGTGGTCGTAAGTGGCTGCCAAAACTACTACGAGTCTCGCGTTTGGCATGTGACGTTTGGTCATTTAACTTTCAATGGCTTAAAACGATTAGTACAATGAAATGGTAATTGAACTTTCTAGTATTTCTATGTCTCATCAAAATTGTGAAGATTATCTCATTTGTAAACAATCAATAAATGCTTCTAAATCACACATGCATATGAAAGTTATAGGTTTGTTACATGTTGCATATTCTTATGTGTGTGGTCCTTTTGAAGTGTCTTTATTATGGCCAAACAATTATTTTATTTCTTTTGTAGATGAATATAGTTGCATGACATGGTTATACTTGATAAAACTAAGATAGATGTGTTTAAGTTTAAAAAGAAAAACAAATTATGGTTGAAAATTCTTAAAATTGTTCAAAACTTATACATTCTCAATTTTTAATTAAACATCAATAATTTATATAATGATTGAGGTGTTACTTGTTACATTATCACACTATATTAGTGATTGAAATATAGCTTGTCAAATTATCTTATACTTGATTAAATTTTAAAGAAGATATCAATAAATATGGAAAGACATATATGCATTAGTACAAAATACATATATTAATTCAGTTCAGAAACATATATTATATCATTTTACAATCGATTTAATATGTACTGATGTAATATGTCAAAGATATAATAGATTAATTACGCAACTAATTTTTAATATATACTCATATTATATCGATTATGGACAACCAATTAAATACCTTTCAAAAAAAATGAAATAAAAATATGTTTTTGAAAGATATTTCAATAGATTAAGACTCATGATTGATCTAATACCTTTCTAATGCAATCAAATAATTGTTTTCTTTTATCTAAAACATTTTTCCTTTTATTTTTTTCATGTTTATTACAACAAAATAATGGAAGTTTTAGGCGAAAAAAAGATGTAATATATGAAAAGAAAATGTCTAACAATTGTCAATAATATGTACAATAAATAAACAAAATTGAGTTAAAAAAAAATCATATTGTTGCTGACAATTTGATAAATATTCACCCAAAAGTAATTCCATAAAACTCATTTTAAATATTCAATTTCTTGTGAACTGTATAACATTGAAATTGTTTTTTATGATGAAGAGAAAACTTGATGAGGGGGTTAATTCACTATTGGTTGAATAAAAAAATCCAGTAACAATCAAATCAAACTCAAGATGAAAGAACATAATATGATAATATGATACCGAAACAAAAAATCATTAGACAAATAAAGTTAACTGTTTTTTATAAATAAATTTACCATTGTATAGCTGTGAAACGATCTAACAAATTCATTTAACATAAACCAAAATCATCCAACGCAAACCATATTTAAAATTATTTTTTGAATTAAACCAAATTGTTTCTTAATAATCTACTTAACCGGTTTTGAAAATGTTTGAAAAGAGTATTAAAGTATTTTTCTGCGAAGGTATAGAGTAAAATAATTTATTAATATAATCTCAAGATTCTAACTAGTGATTTATTTATTGCAAAAGAGTAATATACCGACATAGACTAGAGTGAAACTGAATATATTAAAAAAATAAAAGGAATAATCCATTTTGTTGCTTTCAGCTTTCCACTTGAAAACATTTTCAATTTTCTTCTCTTGCTTTGTTTTCACGCCGTTTTCAAATTAATAAAATAAGTATAGTAAAAACTATCCATAATTTTATAATAAAATAATTTGTTTTCATTTTTAATTTAATTTATATGTTGTTTTTTAATTATTCTATATTATAAATCATTTTTTTAAAAATATATTAATCCTATCAAAATACTTGTTATAAAGTAGATAAATTTAATTTGTAAAATAGTCTGAGTTTAATCAACAGTGTATTTTTTTAAAAGTTACCCAATTAAAGAAAACAAACTTAATTAAGTCGTTATTAAATTTTTGTTTTTGTTGTCTATATCTTAAAAAATTTCTTAGTTAACATTTGTTAATTTAGCGGTGTGGTTGTTAACTAAATAATTTGACTGTTATCTCATCATTTTACTTTCAACACATATAATTTTATAATTTATTCTACAATTTATAATTTTATTAAATTATAAATTAAGTAAAATGGAAAAATAATGGTCCCATTGGTTAATAGTTATATTACTTAATTCATAGAAAAATCAAACGATATATTTTCTGAAAAATTTTAAATACTTAATAAATCATAAAATTTAATAAAAATTCAAGAGTTTCCAAATTTATTTATTAGAGCGTTGATTTTTACAAATTAGTGATCATTGTGGATATTTTTTTCGTGAGCAATGACGTTTATGTTGATTAAAGAATAGTTATGTTATGATTGTTTTTTCAACCCTGCATTTATTTATCAAAATACACCTCGAATTAAACGGAAAAGTAAATACTAGTTTAACATAAAATAAAAATAAAATATTAAAATATATATACGGCGTGGTTCATTCATGGGTAAGGGTGAGTCCAGTGAGTGGGTGTGTCATCATCATCACTGGCTTCTGTTTCTGAAAATTAGTTCATAAGAATCGTTTAATTAGGTCACCCAATCGAATAGAACCCTAACGCTAAATTCACCCGACATTGTTGAGGTTGAGGCATGGATTCTCAGGTTGCAGTAGCTCTTGCTCTTTCACTTGTTGGTGGTGTCAGCACTTCTCTCGGTACATTTCTCGGCTCTTTCACTTAGCTTCACCGTTCCTATTGTGTCATGCATTGTAAGTTTAGAACTATTGGTGAGTCAGTGAAGTCTCTTGGATTGCTGATTGTTGTTTCAGTTGCTTATTTGTTGTGTTATTGTCGCAAACCTGTTGCAGACTGTTTTTCACACTTTCAGAATACTAATTGTTATTTCAATTGGTCATTTTTCTATTTATTTATGTTAGTTCCTGCCCTTGATGAAAGCTTATCCTCAGTTGTTTTCTATCCATTTGTCTTTTGAGTTTGAAGTGTATTTTCGTTGCGTTTTTTTGTGCGTAATTGTAATAAGTTGTTGGTTGTTGTGAAACAGGTGCGCTTTTTGTGATTGTCAATCAAACTCCCAATTTGAAGATGCTCGGGTTACTACAGGTGGTTTTAGTGTTTTTTTTTTTTTTTTAAGTTACTAGAATGTATTGATTGATTTATAATCATTATACCCCTCTGTTTCTAAATTCCATTTGTTGGTTAGTTTACTCAAGTATGCTTTCTGAAATTATTCCACTTCATGAAGGGTTTTGCTGCTGGTTTGATGCTCAGCATATCGTTCTTTGATTTGGCTCACAATGCTTTGAACTCACTGGGCTTCTTGAAAGGCAACCTTTGGGTAGGATGTGTGCTTCTGCCACCATCATAAAGTAGCAATAGTTTATTCTTTTGTTTTGTCTTCTTTCCTAGTAGTTCTGAGCAATTGTTTTATCTTCTCATTCATGTAGTTTTTTGCTGGGGTGATATTCTTTGGTGTTGTGGCCAGTTTTATCCCAGAGCCAACTCTTGCTCCCACTTCTGATGTCAAGGGCAGAAAGGTTTTTAATGAACTTGTTCTTACAAATAACTGCTGCCTCTGTAATGTTGATTTTGCAAAGTGGCATTGGGGCTGCTATGTATAATATCTACATAGATATATATTTTGATAGATGTGATGACATGCTTGAAATTAGAAAAATGGAGATGAAGGAGGCAAGGATACTATGAAAAAGCATCGCCGGCAGGTTTTATTCAGTGGAATTGTTACAGCCGTAGGTACGTTTGTGATGTGAACCCTTTGTCTGGGTACTTTCAAACCTATACTTTTCTTACAAGGCAGTTCTTTCTGGAACAAAAATATTAGAGAAATATGAAAATTAATTTTCTTTTTGAATTTCTCGGAGTTTGGTATTCAGTAGTTAAAAGTTCTTTGTGAGACCTGATCAACTTCAATTCAGTAGGTATGATTGTGATGTGAACCCTTTGTCTGGGTACTTTCAAACCTATGTTTTTCTTACAATGCAGTTCTTTCTGGAACAAAAATATTTGAGAAATATGAAAGTAATTTTCTTTTGAATTTCTCGGAGTTTGGTATTCAGTAGTTAAAAGTTCCTTTTGAGACTTGATCAACTTCAATTCTCACTTTTCTTTTTCTCTTAGTTTTCACTGTTCATTGAGTTCTCTGTTACTTTTTTTTTTGTGCATTTACTAGGCATAAGTTTGCACAATTTTCCAGAAGGAATGGCAGTGTTCCTTGGATCCATGAAGGTATATGAACTTATTGATTGCATGTGCATATTGATCTGTCACATTATATCATTAATTGTTGAAGCAATACTCATGTTACATCCTCCCTGATATACTTGTTAATGTCATGTCAATTTGATGTTTGTGATACGCTTTTTCAACAGGGCCTCCGTGTTGGCATCAACTTGGCATTGGCCATTGCTTTGCACAATATCCCAGAGGTATAAACTTTCTTTTTGTGATGAAACTTGTTTACTCCAGATACAGTTAAATTAATAACGAAGTAATTCCTTATAATCCTCGATGCTTTTTTTGTCTTTATATTATTTTTTCATTTTTTTTAAGTTTGACATCTTTTACTATCCACATTATAATCTGAAAAAAATAAATTAAAATGCTGTATATGTTTTATTGTAATTTATCGATGTTTTGTTTTGTAGGGTGTTGCTGTTGCACTACCTGTTTATTTTGCGACACAAAGGTAATAATGATCTTAAGGGCTCTTGTTGGTTCTAGTATTTGTTGTAATTACATTTGACAAATTACAGTGGTTATATTCAAGCGTAAAGGGTTTATGTCCTATATACTCTGGCTGAAAAATGCGCATGAAATATTGATTCATACATATAAAAACAGACACTAGAGGGAAAATATTGCTCTGAGTAGATGATTCTGGAATTGTTATCTCAATTTTTTGCGCTGATGTATATGATTAATATTTTAGGTTTATTTATTTATGTCCAGTAGTGGTCGTAGTGTCTGATGGTGAGAATAGAGAGGATGGCTATTTTTGTGAACCAAAACCTTTCATTTTGTGGCGATAATGCTATGTAGTTTTACGGTAGAAGGTTTTTTTTTTTCTGTTCACTTTCTCTGCAACAGAAAAAGAGACTAACCTAAGGTCAAGAAGCTTGAGGGTATTTTTTGATTTAAATGATAGTACCTATATATACAAATCATGATAAATTCTTATGAAAATTGGGTTACAGTGTATATTTGCAAATCTTGATGTCCTTCTGTGGTATAATAACTGCTGGAATAATTGCTTAATCTGAAATGTTGATTCTTGTTGCTATGTTAAATGAATTTGTGCAAATAACCATGTTAAATTGAATAATAACCTTTTTATTCTGGATGTATTCTAGTAAATGGCAGGCATTCAAATTAGCATCACTTTCTGGCTTTGCTGAACCCCTGGGAGTGATAATTGTAGGTATATCATCTGATGTATGTTGCTTAGCCCAATAGACTTTGATTTTCTTTTTAAAGAACCTGAAAGCAAGAATTAAAGTGATGTGGTATTATAACAATGAAGAAGCATGTCATGCTTCAATATTAGGGATCAGGTAGGGTATGCGTTACGCAGTTCAAGTGTTCGACCTTATCCATTGAATCTCTATCTGTACTATAGAGTTGGATTTTATGTTTTAATTATGTACATTCATTATATTGTTGGCACTCAAGATTTCTTAGATATATGTTTGAATTGTGTAGTCAAACTAATTGTGATGATTTATTTTCTCTCACTGTAGCCTATCTATTCCCTAGCAGCTTAAGCCCTGAGATTCTGGAAGGTTTACTCGGATCAGGTATGCAATGATACAGGATCTAGATGTCACGATGAGATTTTTAGAATGTACGTTATTGTCCAGATTTATTCTATGATGATTAATTACAGTTGGTGGAGTTATGGCTTTTTTGACGCTTCATGAAATGTTGCCTCTGGCTTTTGATTATGCCGGACAGAAGCAATCTGTTAAGGCTGTCTTTTTGGGGATGGCTTTCATGTCTGCAAGGTCAGAATCTCATTTCTGATGAAATAGTTTCTCAAGAGCTGAGGATATATTTTCTTTTATTATTGCTACGTAGGGAAGATCTTTAATGCATATAAGTGCTCACTGTCACATTTCTATCTATCAAAGAGAGTAAATTAATATGCATATTAATTAGCAACTCGTAATAAGAATCAATAGTGTTCTTGTGGATGTGCAGACAACAGTAGGTCTTTAGTATCTTCCTTTCTAAAATGTTAGTGTTACCAGATTTGGTACAAACACGTCAAAACATTATTTTTAGACCTTTTGTATCTCTATCACCTTTCTGCTGTTGAGTTCTTATCTGGTTAATATTGCTGAATGTGCAGCCTGTATTTTCTAAGTATCAGCTTACCTGAGGACTTGAGCTTGTAGGTGGGAAAAACTTCTTCTCTTTTCTGAATGTCACTATTTCAAGTCTCATTGTGACGTGTCTCATGATTCTATCATTGGTTGCAGCAAAATTCCTTCAGAAGGGGTCTGAGAGTGCGAAAGGAACAGTAATGCACAGTTAATCTGTCTAGGATAGCAATCAATCAGACATCAGTGTAGAGGGATGCATTCCACCTATGATTGTGGATTTTCCTATAGACTAATGTACAAAAAAACAAGAATAAGATTATCCCCCTTTGATTCTTTAACCGAACCACCTTGTATACTGTGTATCATCAACGAAGATTGGACTTTTAAAATTGCACAATTTGCTGATACTGTGTTGTGTTAATACATTTCGGCATTGGGTTACAACGCCCAGTCACAACATAAATTCGAATGTTAACGAGCACTAAATATATCATTTTGATATCAAGCATTTAATTTCTTAATTCTAAAGTAGGCTTATTGAACAATGCTAGCAAAATTGAAGCATTATATTCTAAAATAAGTGCTCCCCTCACGGCAAGCATGTATTGAGTAACAATGGTGAAGGACTTCACTCTAAAGGAAACACCATAGTATATGTACAAAATATACTTCATCTTTGTTTATAAACAAACAAATAAAATCAAATTAACTTACTATTTCTATCAATTCCTACATTACAAAATTTTATGCACAAATCACATTAATAAATATTTCCTTAATTTTTTTTTCTCAATTGATTCCTCTCAAATTCCCTTTCTATCCTAGCAAAATGCTAGTGAAATAAGATGTGAATTCCGTTTAGTATATCTCAGCTTGTGACCAGTGGTTGTGGAAACTTTTAAAACAAATACGATGGTTGAACCAATGATATTTTTAAAAGAATATAAATTACCACGTTGAGACTTTTAATACATGATATGCCAGAATGTAAAAACACAAAAAAACAAAAATCAAAAGTAACACTCATGATGCTTTTAACAAAAAAATGTAAAAAAATAATCCCTATCAATTTTTTTCTTCTTACTTTATAAAAGTGGAGTCAGGTTTAAGATATGATTCTAATTTTTATTATTTATTTTTTCTTACGAGAAGCCAAATTCTCTGTGAACTAACAAATATTGATTATTTTTAGGAAGAGTGGACCAAATTAAAAACTCATTCATGGTCCCTAATAGATTTTCCGCGAGGAATCTTTCACCATTTACGATGTTCCTTATCATATCTCTCTTGAGAGCAGCTTTTTTTCCCAATCTGTCATCTTTCTCCCTCTGCTTCATCAGAAAACTCAAGTCCGTTTAACAAAATGTTCTTTGTTTATTAGTATCATTCTCTCTTGTTACCATGACCCCACTTTTGAATTTAAAATAATACACACATCACCCTTCCCCAATATGCAACTTCGTCATTTAAATTCTTAATCGCTAACAGTAACAGAAAAATGTAAAATGATTCTCAGCTACTCTTGTTCATAATATTAATTGCAACAGGTAATTGAATTGTTTTGGACTAAGTTTCTTAATATATGCTTTCTTTTATTTGTGAGCAAAGATGTTAAGCAAAAATAAATATAGAATATAATAAAGAAGAGTTTATTTATAAATAGCATTTTTATATGGAAGTAAATAAGAGAATAAAATGAAAATATAAAGCTAAAAGTGAGTTCAAATATATATATATATATATATATATATATATATATATATATATATATATATATATATATATAATTTTT
>Ga0214542_1011949_pt1 | contig 11549 bp, 7 predicted proteins | sample CNSS1metaG_FD_160096 | JGI IMG/M metagenome (GOLD analysis project Ga0214542, IMG submission 160096) | Root nodule microbial communities from cowpea collected in UCLA plant growth center, Los Angeles, California, USA - CNSS1 | ecosystem: Host-associated > Plants > Roots > Nodule | place: USA...
CCAACAAATTAATTGAGACTTTACATTGATTAATTTGTAAAACTATAACAATAATTAATTGAGCAATAATCTTTAGATAACCGATGATGAATCTATTTTGAAAAAGCAATGGAATCAATCTATTTTCCTTACTATTGTTTTTATTTCTTTTTATCTTTTAAATTTTATTTCTATCTTTGTTTATCTTAATCCCCTATATTTTTTTATTTTATTTGACTAACTCATTTGTATAGTTTTATAAGAATTAATTTGTTAAAAATCAATTATGTGTTCGTTGGGAGACGACTTAGGGTTATTTTACCCTTTCTATTTTCTTGACTACTATCTTAGCAATACTGAAGTTGTTATAGTTTAGTAGTATTAATTTGATCACGTCAACGACAGCGTTATCAACAAGTCAAATGGAAAAATATTGTTGGCATCATGAAAAACCTCAATGTCAGTACTGCAAGAAATTTGGTCACGTAGAGAAGTATTGTCGTAATAAAAAGTATCAAGCAAACTTTGCTGAAGAACGTAATCAAGAGCAACACTTATTTTATGCCAATCAAGAATCTCCTAGCGGAAGAGAAAGTTGGTACTTGGATAGTGGATGCAGCAATCACATAGCCAAAGATCAAAGCATCTTCAAAGACATTGATAAATCTGTCAGTGTTAAAGTTCAACTAGGAAACGGTGTCATAGTGGAGTCTCAAGGCAAAGGAACTGTCATGGTGGAGACAAAGAAAGGTACGAAATTCATCAAGGATGTTTTACTGGTTCCCAATCTTAAAGAGAATCTTTTAAGTATTGGCCAAATGATGGAGAATGGATATTCTCTTCACTTTAAGAAAGATACATGCAAAATTTATGACAGTAGAAAGATAGAAATTGGCCAAGTAAAAATTGATAAGAGAAATAGAAGCTTTCCCATAAGCTTCAAACCTGGAACTAATATTGCCATGAAGGCAGAAGTTGATGACTCGTGGCTTTGACATAGGAGATTTGGCCACTTCAACACACATGCCTTAAAGCTTCTATATCAGAAAAACATGATGAGAGATCTTCCATTCTTAAAGGAGAATAATGAATCATGTGAAGGATGTCTCCTTGGTAAACAACATCGATTACCATTCTCGACGGACAAAGCATGGAGAGCAAAAGACTTACTAGAGTTGATCCATACTGATGTTTGCAGACCAATGAGGACGCCTTCACATCACAACAATAGGTATTTCATCCTCTTCATTGATGACTTCTCTAGAATGACATGGGTTTATTTCTTAAAGGCAAAGTCAGAAGTCTTTGGAATATTCAAGAAATTCAAGGCCCTTGTCGAGAAGCAAAGTGGAAAACAGATAAAAGTACTTAGAAGTGATCGTGGAAAGGAGTATACATCTCGCGAGTTTGACAAATTCTGCGAAGATGAAGGCATAAAGAGACAACTCACAGTCGCATATACTCCACAACAAAATGGTGTGTCAGAAAGAAAAAATCGCACAGTCATGGAGATGGCAAGATCAATGCTAAAAGAGAAAGGTATGCCTAACACTTTTTGGGTTGAAGCAGTCTACACTGCAGTTTACATTTTAAACAGATGTCCAACTAAGGCAGTCCAAGACAAGACTCCTATTGAAGCTTGGAGTGGAAGAAAACCATTAGCCAAACACCTACGAGTATTTGGATCTATCTGCTACATACATGTTCCTGATCAAAGGAGGCACAAGCTTGAAGACAAGACTATACGAGGAATATTCTTGGGATATAACACACAATCAAAAGGCTATCGAGTTTACAACCCACAAACAAAAAAGCTCGTCATTAGTCGAGATGTTGAAATTGATGAAAATGCTTCTTGGAATTGGGAAGAAGACAAAATTGTTAAAAGCAGCACTTTAGTCCCAGTGCAACAATATCAAGAAGAAATTCAAGAAGAGGTAGAAGCTTCAGGTACGCCTTCTCCACCTCCATTAGAAGATTCTTCACTAGAGTCCACTCCAAGACGAGTAAGATCTTTGCTAGACATATACGAAACCTGCAATATGGCCATGATTGAGCCTAATTGCTATGAGGAAGCATCAAAGCAAGAGGTATGGGTCAAGGCTATGGAAGAAGAGGTTAAAATGATTGAGAAGAATAATACTTGGGAGCTCGTAAATTGTCCTCAAGGAAAAGACATCATTGGAGTGAAATGGGTATATAAAACAAAGTTCAATCCTAATGGAACTATACAAAAGCACAAGGCCAGATTGGTCGCAAAAAGTACTGCACAACAGAAGACCAAATTGCAGATATTTTTTACAAAGGCACTACCAAGACCAAGGTTTGAACTACTACGCGCTATGCTTGGAGTTACCGAATTTGCATCAAGGAGGAGTATTAAAGTATAATGCAAATTCTAGAACAATCTAGAAAAAATCTAAGATAGAGTTATTGAAATGTAATGAAACTTCTTGAGTATTGGAGAAAAGCTTAGGATAGGAAGAAAAGTCAAAAACATTCTACTATGTAGAAAGATCTAGAACTATTTGCTCAAGTTCTAGCTAGAAGTTTCTAGAATATTCTATAGGTCTATAAATACCCATGTACTCAATCATTTGATGAATGACAAGAACTAAGACCACTTCTAGCACATCACTCACTACTACAACTACTACATACTCCTTCCAACTACAACTTCCACATTTTACTATCTCCACAATTTTCTCTATCCCATCAACTATTCCTTTCACAACCTCAAAATACTATCAGTCTTCGTCAAATCTGCCAAGACATTCCTTTATATCTATTCTTTCCAAGACGAGAGTTGATAAGATTTTTCTCCCTTGAGGGGATCTACTATTTCTGTTATTTTCGTCTTTTCTTTTGATGTCCTTTTATATTTGGGCTTGTACTGCTTTTCCTGTATCAAATACTTTGCTTTTCAATCTATGAAGTTGCTTTCTATGTAATACTTACACATGCTTACTTAAGGGCAATACAATGTTTACTAGAGCATTGTGGTTTAAAGCAAAGATAAGTGAACACCATGTTTGCTTGAGTGTGTTGCTTCAGCACTTTTGAATGGCTTAACAAGATTGCTTGAAAATAGTGTCATTAAGTGACTACATTCTTGATTTGAGCGACTACACTAAAAAATGTGACCATTTGATACTTTTACTCGGTTAAAAATTTACGAACTTTAATAATCTTTTCCTTTTGTTACGGTAATTTTGAAACAATCATATAATTAGAAAATGTCACTCATTATTGTTCACATGATTTGTGACATTTTTTATAATGAACTTGTTAATGACGAAGTATAGCTACCACAAGTTTTCTCACTACCACATTTGAAAAAAAAGGTTTTGATAACTTTTGTAATAAAATAATTAACAAAATATGATTTAGTCTCCATGACAATTATTTATTAATAGACGTCACAAATTTTACAATCTCATAATAAAATACATCACAATCGGGGACGCCTTGCCCATAAAAAAAAAAATATCTATATTTTATAGAAGATGCATGCATGAACTTAGAGAATCATAAAAAAACTTTTATCTGGTTATCATACATACTCTTTATTTATTCCAGGTCAAACAAATTGAATTAGGGATTCACCTTATCGAAAAGGATTGTACATAATACATATGATAAAATCTCCACCATTTATTTCTACTTTAATTTATGAGGTCTAAATTATTGATACATTTTTCACTTAACACTGCGGCAAATCAGCTGGCGGCGGAGGCAACTTCCACGGTTCAGGTCCATCTTCAACCTCAAAAGCCATCGCCAACCCCCATGGCAAATGAGTCTCCAAATGGCAGTGCATAAGCCACATACCTGCCACACCATATACAAACTTAAGTTCATCCACATATAATTTTTTTCATATAATAGAAATATGAATTTAGTAAAGAAAAAGATAATAAACCTGGATTATTTGCTTGGAATCTAATAACGGCCCATCCTCCGACCGGCACTGCAATTGTGTTACGAATCTGAGGATTATCCAAATTAAACTTTGATTCATCAACGTTTGCATCATAATTCCCAAAGCCTTGTGCCAAGACATGAAAATTGAAGCTGTGAAGGTGAATGGGGTGATTCTCCCGGGCAAGTATAGCCGTATTCTGAAGCACGACTTGCACCGTTGAGTTGAACGTCAACGTCTTCACCTTAGTCGATTTTGGTGCAAACGCTATCTCCGTACCATTAGTCTCCAACGCTGGATCAGTATAGTTAAACACAAACGGAGGATTACTAGGAAAATCTCTCGTGTAAACACCACTCACGTTTCGGTACAAAGCCTCCATCATTGAAAGCCCCTTAGGCAAAACAAACGACTCATTGTTCATGTTCGCGGAGAGTCTAAAGTTTAGTCCGTTACACGCGTTTGGTCCCGTCTCGTTACAGTGGTCTAACCCGATCCCAAAAGTTACGAACATGTGTTCGTCCACGTGACGTGGCACGGGGACCCAGTGGGGCCCGTAGCCCAAGCCCGTGACGTTGGTGTAGAACTTGTGGGCCGTGGGTGTGTCTGTTTGGAGCGGGAGGTTTGGCATGACGGGTGATGCTGACGTAGCATTGTCGTAAACGAGCAAGGCTCGCGTGATGTTGGCGTTGATTCCGACGTTGGGGTTGGAGTGGTATGGGGTGAAAACCATGTAGTAAGAAGCTCGGGTTTGGTTTGTTGTTACGAGCGCATCCACGGTTTGGCCTGGGGCAAGGACAATAACATCGGTGTTGTATTGTTTGGTGTAGGAGGCGTCGATCGCTACCACTGTGAATGTGTGATTGGCTATCATGAAAAAGTGTTGCTCATTGAGCGCAGCGTTGATGATGCGAAGCAAATAGGTTTCTCCATGCTTCACGTGGACTTCGTATGTCTCTGAAATACCATACTCCAAATGTTAGAAACGTATACATAGATTAAAATTTATTCCTGTACACAAAAAATTTCATCAACATTTGATATACAGTGAGATAATAAAAGTTATAAGGTTTACTAACATTTAATATATACAGAAAAAGAAAAAAGTAAAAAAGTTTAAAACTTAAATTAGGTCAAATTTTTTTAATTTTTATTAGTTAAAAGACTAAAAATATATTTAACTCTTATATTACTTTTAATTAATTAATATTTGACAATGTTTGAAAACAATCCCTGAAGTAATTGACTATATTAATTTTTTAATTAAAATATTTATAAAATTTTATTTATGTTTAATTTTTGAAATTATAGAAGCTATATATTTTGAGTTAATTAAAACTAGTTACTCCATTTTTATTAAATATATATGCTAAATACAAATTTACGTAAACTTTATATAATTATGAGAATTCGATTGAAATGTGTCCATTGTCCATATAATCTCACTTTGTCACCCAGTCATGTTTAATATCTTTTTTTTTACAAAAATCATAGTAAAAGTTATATTCAATTGGTTTTTATTAGCTGTACATTGTATTTGACATTTAAACTCCAGTAATAGTATGTTTTGAAAAAACGAACACGTTGATGTGGACAAATTCGTGAATTCTCACGTATTAGATTCGGTCAATTTCTTAGTGTGGGATAATTAAATTTTTGAAGAAAATAAGATCGTCACGCATTCAAAATGTTTCAATATAGTATGAAATATATTTGATTTCCAAATTATGGTGAATTGTTGACTTACGATTTTGAGAGCAATTGTAAGAATCACCGGGCAAGCCGTTAATGGTGTAGGCATCTGAATCAACTGGACCAAGACCAGTTTCCGTTGCATCGTTCTCCACATCAACAACATTAGCATTCCACCATTCCCCTGCAATTAATCACCAAACTTTTTTAGTCAAGGTTAGGAGTTTGATTCTCGATGAGTAATTGTTAAGGAAAAGATTGTTGTGGGTTGCACAATTGTTTCGTGACGAATGTCAGGTGGGCCAAGTCACAATCTAAGTGTGGAATTCCTTGTGAGACAATTGCTGAAGGAGAGATTGTTACATATAACATCAATTATTCCGCAACAGAGTCGAGTCACAGTAGCGTTTGAGCTATTACACTCTTAAGTTAAAATGATTGTGTCCTCGTTAATGACTAGATTTTTGACATAGTAACAAGTACTCGATTCTAAGAATTACAACCTAATAAAAGTTAAGTTCTTATAGTTTTTTTATTCATTATCTCTATTCTTCTTAGCGTTTTATTGACCTAATAAATGTGTCTATTTTCTTTCAACTATAAACGTTTGAATAAATTAACTTAGTGATTAACTAAAGGAAATAAAAAGAGAAAAGAAAAGAGTACCAATCAATAAGGGGATTTCTTGGTAAAATGAAGAAAAAGGGTATGTGCTTCCTTTTCGAGGGCGAATGATGAGAGCCCCATAAACAGTTGCACGTAGAAAAGAAGAGTGGGAATGCCACCATAGGGTACCTTCTTGTCCCGTTATGTTATATCTATAGGTATACCTTCCACCAGGACGTATTGGACACTGAGTTACAGATTCAGGACCATCTGCCCAAGCACTCAAAACTTGAAAAATTCCATGCCTGCATGTATATATCATGAAAGATACCTAAACATTTACAATTACCCATCACGTATAATATAATAACAATAATATCACACCAACTACTTACTTGTTCAATAATTAATATTATTTTGTTATATATATTTCGTTAGTCAAAACATTATAACAGAAATCTTAGTCACATTTCTACGTATAGAAAAATCGCAAGTAGAAACTAGAAGAGTTAGATTTAGAAGAAACCTGAGTCTTTTTTGCCTTAACTTTAGTTTTTCAAATGATTGAAAATATGTCACCACAGGCCGGTGGAAAGAAAAATAAATTTTCATTAAATTAATAGAGTGATGTGACAGTTTTTGTTAGTTTAGCAGGTATAGTAAACCTTGACTTTCAATTTACGGTATAAAAACATTTTAGAAAAAAATTACATACGCGTGAGATAAACGTTTTAGTCAACTTTCAATATTGATGTCTCTTTATTTTAACTGATAAAAAAAATCTCCAACTGAAAAACACAATTGATCAAAAAGTTTTATTCATCATTTTTGTTTATTAAAGATACATTTTTTGTAAAACTTAATGTTTTATTTAAGATAGGATAAAATATATCGAAGAAAAAATGAAGACCAAGGTTTCAACCCGAATATATATCTAAAGTGTCATAGCACAGCTGAGAGAGTAGTTATTTGCATGTAAATATTAAACTCCATGAGTTAAAAAAATGGTGTCCCATATGCTGTAATGTTTTCATTTTTAGTTATGGTAAGGACTAAAGGATGAATTTGAACCTAAGTTCAAATAATAAATTTAAACATTGAACCTAATAATTTGAAATAATAAATTTCAATTTCAATTAAATTTTAAGAAATGTATTTATATTATATACCTTCTTAATAAACAATAAATTTTACTAAAATAAATTTTAAAAAATAAATTTTTAAATCAAATTTAATTTTTTTTTAAATTCAGATGGTAAGATGATATATATATATATATATATATATATATATATATATATATATATATATATATATATATACATATATATTTATTTGTATATTGTAAATTAATCTTATATTTAATTAATGTGACTTCTAATATACATTTAATTGAAAAAAAAATATGTAATGATATTGGTAAATTCTATTCCATGTAAATGCGTGAAAGATAATTGATTTTGTTAAGGTAGAAAAATTTACCAATGAAGGGTAATATTGTAGGGTGAATCGTTAATTGCATGGACCACAAGAGTATCACCCTCTTCAACGTTAATCGTTGGCCCTGGGAGGCTTCCATTAACTGCAGTAATCACATGCTGATTGCACAACCGTGACACAGTCAAGTTACCAATCTGCAATCAATGAAATTTTCAAATATCTGTACAAGAAACATCGAAAACATTTTTTATTTTCTATTTTGTGTATAAATCATTCAAATCTCGAACATATTGGAAACAAGATGATGTTTTTATTTTCAGAATTCTAAACTTTTAATGTTATGACATGCTAAATAGGAAATATTCAATTAATATAAATTTAGATCAACTATTTTTACATTTTCAACTTTATTCTCATAAATTATTTTATATAATCTTTTTTTATAGTTATTAACCACTCATAATAAAAAATAGGAGTAACTAAGAACTGGTTAGAGTTATAAAAAGAAAATGAAAAAGATTTATAAATAATAAATACATTCTACTATCCACCTATTTTTTAAAATTCATAAAAAAAAAGGAACTTTTTATAGTAATAGATACGTATAAGAAATATCTAATGTAAAACTCTTCAACTTTGTTGATAACTAGGATCATGTTTCAAAGATGACTTGAAACACATTCATGATTTATGATACTTTTCAACATATAAAAGTAGTATTTTACTAATTTATCCTCTTAATTGTATAGTTGGGGGGAAATGGCATGGAAAGCTAAAACAACGACTATTTCGAACTAAAAATAAAGCTAATAAGTTATTATTATTGAAATTGAAAAGAGTGACTAAAGAGTAAAAAAAAAAAAAAAAAAAAAAAAAAAAAAAAAAAAAAAAAAAAAAAAAAAAAAAAAAAAAAAATTGCAAGCCCCAAAAGTTGCAGTATCTATATATTTTTCATCTTGTAATAAGGAAAGAAAAGGAGAAGAATTATGAACTCATACATTGAAAGTGTGTTCAACTACTGCAGCAGAGGCGCATGAAGAAGCTAGGAAAAGAGCAAAAGCCGAGGCCAAAGTAAACAGAAAACGCTTCATGGTCTAAATAAGTAAGCATTAGCTAAAATTGTTAGTGTATATATAAAGAGAGAGCGAAGAATTCAAATTAGCAGCATTACGTGTTTTGCAGTATATGTAATTATGATATTGCATATGGATTTTGACATAAGCATTTGAATTTTCTCCACATTAGACGCAAATCATCGTCATTATGGTAATTATGAATGTTTAGGTTCGCCGTCAGAAGCATCCGCAGTGGGAAATAACAATATACCACTTGGTCAATAACTTGTTTTCATCATCTAACCGGAAATTTTGATTAATGATCCCCTGACTCTGACTTGGCTCGTTTTCTTTCGGTTAAACTTTGGATGTTGAGGAGTTTAACTTTAAGGTTGAAAAAACTTTGGAAATTACTTATCATATATACAGATATACATATAAATAAAGTATTTCTTTGCTGATAAAAAAAAGTATTTCTTTATTTAATCCAAAATAATATGAACAAAGATTCAAATTTACCAGTCGTACAATATCTTACAACCAATCTCATGCCCAAGTGTGAAGTGTGAAATTAAGGGAACAAAGTATATCGAAAAAAGAAATACTGTAGTAAAAATTACTTTAACATCAATTATTTTTTACATTCAATATTAGTTAGATGATCGAATTAGATGTTATCAATATAAAAACTGACAGACTTTTTTACATGGAGTCATAACTGATTGTGTCGAAGAATTGATGTAATGTATACATAAATTTACGACTAACATACTAATCAAATATTTAAATTGTCATAATAAACTGTTCACAAAATTTTCTAGTCTACAGAAAATATAAATTAATTAAACAAAATAAATAACTTACTACAAGAATGTCACTGTTTAGCTTCCAAAAATGGCGTCGGCGGCTATAATGGGGACACAAAAGGGCGTGGGCTAAACCTACGCACAACCCACTCTATAGTATTTATATAAAAAAAATAAGAGTAATTGCTTTTATCGTCGGCTTGGCCGACGCATAATATAAAAATCAATCGTCAGCTAGCCCACGCATATATCTCTTAAAAAAAAATCTTTAATTAGGTTATGTTTCGCGGTGAAGTTTTCCCCTTTTCTTAATTTCATTTTGGCTCCACCATTTGGTTTCTCTAACATAAACCCTTTGCCCCCTCTTCCGCAACACAGTGTGCCACAACCATAACCATTGCATCATCTCTCAATGTTTGCCGTCTCTTTTCTACAGTGAGTGCGAGACGAGAAGGTTTGGAATTGGTTATGCAGAATCGGGGGTTCTTGTGAAGGCGAGTTCGTTCGCCAATCTACCATAAACAACGTCTTTGACTGTGGGGAGTTTGCTTCTACATTCATTGTAAGGGCTTCTTCAAGTCATTCTGCACTCTTCCATGATCTATCGCACACTGCATTGGTCCGAGAGCATCGCTTCCGTGCTCAGCTTCAAAGCCCCTTCCAGGACACTCTCGCTTCTTCGTTCCAGTCACCCCACGAGCCAACAAGGGGAGCAAAGAGATTTTGTTTTCCATTTTCAATTTCCAATAACTCCTTATCCCTCTCTTTCTTAATTTGGGGTTTTTCCTATCAGGGTTTCTTTGTTGTGTGTGTTGGGATGATTAAATTCGATTGATTTTGTGTCATTCTTGCTCTCTCTATCTGCCTGATGCACATTCTGGGAGGCACGTTCTGGGAGGCTTTGTTGATGTTTAAGACATGCTTTTCAACTATAGCTTTTTAATTTGAACACCAAGAGTGAAGGTTGCATTGTCTAGTGAAGATTCAGGACTGATTGGTGTTGGTCATTAAGCGTTTTAAGTGGAGGTAAATTACTTTTGGAGAGTTAAAATATTGAATTGAGGTGCGTAACTAAGTTGGGTTTTGAATAGCATATTACTTTGACTCTTGAATAGCATATTACTGAAATGGAAACTTGTAAAAGAGGTCTGAGCTTGTGTTTTTGCTGCTATTCTTTGAGATATTAGCATAGCTAGGTGCTTCACAGTCTTTCACATTTTACTGATATGGAAACTTGATGGCAAAGGGAATATGTCGTTTCCCAATCTTCATTTATTGAAAATGTAATGGACACTAAGAAACTGCTACAATTAATTAAATAAAAGATTAATCCATCCCCATCTATGCCTTACTAACTAGGACTCACCCATGTAGCATTATTGCACTGCAGTAATTTCTGAGTTTTTTTTCACTATAAGTTTTTTCTTATTCTGAGTTTTTGGTTTATTTCACATTGTGATTAGAACAAAGATTAATCCACACACTTACTAACTGTTGCAGACGGATGAAGCTGGATTTTAAGAATATATATATGTATATATTCCTACTATTTTAACTCTGTTTTTTCTCTTGGAGGTGATATTATTAGAATAATAATTAGTACATTGAGATTTTCCTTGGATCTTGCATATTTGATTTGTAGGCTCAAACTGAGAGACTTAAAGAGGATGAAGCAAGAAGTTATTTCCACCAACTAATCAATGCAGTTGATTACTACCATAGTAGAGGGGTGTACCACAGAGATTTGAAGGTCTATCATTATCTACCACAATTCTCTCCATTAATTTAATTAACAGATTCATAACTCATATAAGTGTGAGCAGGAATCAATTATTTTTCTTCTCGAGTGAGACTCACATTTAATACTCAATGTATTTTGTAGCCAAAGAATGTTCTTTTGGACTCAAATGGTGTTCTGAAAATTACAGATTTTGGATTAAGTACCTACGCACAGAAGGTAAGATGTGAATATATATTTTTGGCTTGCCATATTCAAATACCTTATGTGTATGTTATGCATTTCTGGTTTGTCCATGAGAAATATATATA
>Ga0214542_1011954_pt1 | contig 11542 bp, 7 predicted proteins | sample CNSS1metaG_FD_160096 | JGI IMG/M metagenome (GOLD analysis project Ga0214542, IMG submission 160096) | Root nodule microbial communities from cowpea collected in UCLA plant growth center, Los Angeles, California, USA - CNSS1 | ecosystem: Host-associated > Plants > Roots > Nodule | place: USA...
ATTTAAAGGTACGCATTCATTAATCACTGATTTGACTCTCTGAGAACTTTGACTTACTTGAGCTTCGGAGATTCTTCTGCAGGTAACCCCTCCTGGGTTCAAGCTGACATGTGTCGATCAGAGAGAGACCAACCGAAGAGATAGCGAACTACTTGGTAAGGTGACGCTTGTGCCTAACTTATCTTATTTGTTCTGCAGGAACACTATACTCTGTATTGGTATCGTGGTATGCCTTGCCTTCTCTGTTGTACTCTTGGATATTGTGAGGAGTAGTGTTTATACTCTGGGACTTGCCTCTATATTATCTATGTGACATGTCATTTAATTAAGGTATTTATTTAAATGAGGTGTTAAAAAAATATTCAAATATATATTTGATTTTTAATTAATTATATATATACTTAGTTTAATTTTATTATGAACGTATGAATTAAAATTGAAATAGTATTAATTAGGAAGTAATTACTTTATACAATTGAAAATGATATTTAAACTATTTTGTTAATAACATTTCACAGAATTACATGAATTTAAAAATAATTAATTTTTTATTATAATTGTATACTTATATATACATTAATTTATTTTGTTAATGTTATTTTACAAGAAAAAAAATTATAAATTTGAAGTTAATATTTAATCGATTTGTTTTAATTTAAATTAAAGAAAACTAAGATGAGTTTAGAATAGAAGGTGAATAAAAATATTAATTATTTTAATATATATATATATATATATATATATATATATATATATATAATTATAATTATTTACACCTTTTTATGTATCACATATTTTTATTATAGTTAATTTTCATTTTAATTTTTTATATATTTTTGTTTAAATTCAAAATAAATATAAATTAGTTAATTTTTTTTTTTTAAATTTCTAATCATTGTATCCATAATGAAATCCATTAATTCCATTTACTAATAGTGTAAGAAGGGGTGAATGATGGATTATGCCTTCATGCAATTAATGGATTTTAATCGATGCAATTATATCGAATTCTTTTCGTTCCATTTCAATTTAAAGGTTTATTACGCTAATTTGAAATTATTTTTATTCCCTAACCTCAACTTTTTAAACATTATGCCTTTATGCAAATAATTAATGTATTTCGATCAATCTAATTATATCAAATTGTTTTCAGTCATGTTCAAGGTAAAGATTTATTAAACTGATGAGTCATTATTTTCCTCCATTTCACTAACTTTTATGTACCCATTTGACAGTTGTTCAATGCTTAATTGTTCATTTTTAATGTGTTTTCATATGTTGGGCTTTAATGGGTTCCGAATTTGGGTTAATTTCACATTATTTGACCTAATTTTTGTTTTTAATTATTTTTAGGTATTTTGGTGAAGCAATTTTGGAGCTTGGACATCAATATTCAGTTCAAGAGAGTTGCCACATCATTTCCACATCATCTGAGTGAATGGGCCAACATTAGAGGTCCAAGAGTAGCATTTTTGTAATTCTGAGTGGTAGAATGATATTTTTGTAAATACTAGTGGCAAGGGGTGATGGGACCACGAGAATTAGGTCTTCTCCTTCATGCAGTCCCACTTCTCTTCTTCTCCATTCTCTCCAACCTCCATTTTTGATGTTTTTAAGCTTTGCAAGGTGACCCATGGAGGCACAAGCTAATTTTTCACGTTTTCCACTCGTTTTTGACATTTTATGAGTCTTGGACATCACCTATTGCTTGTATTCACGTTTTCTGCACCTTGGGTAACATTTATATTGAAGCATTTTCGTTTTTGTTGCCTGTTTTGGTTCTTTCCCTATTTTTCCTTGCTTATTTTCGTTTGTTGCACCATTTTAAGTTTTCTGCATCAATTTGAAGTCATTTGAAATGTTGAATTGCAAATTCTGTTGAACCCTAATTCAGATTCCATGAGGAACTAAGTTTTCGTATTGATTCCTTGCCAAAGAATGAAATGAAACCTTGAGATTAATGTTTTGTTCAGTGGGTTTTGTTGTTTCTCCGTTGTGGATTTGTGTTTGCGTTTTAATTGAAGAATCCAATTTGAATTTGCTTAATTTTCAGAGTGGGAAACTCGTTTTTAGTTGATTTTCATGCTTAATGAACTTTGACAAATTCATGAATGCTTGCATTGCTTAATTGCATGTTGAATTCGTGGTTAATCTCCGCTTAGTTGTTTAATAGTGAGTTCATGAGGAATAACAAAACCAATTCAATTTTCAATCTATGATGGGTGAAATTTCATTCGAAGCAAGGAATCACTACTATCTTTGAGATTGTTTAATCAAAAATTGTAATTACGTTTTGTTGTTGTGTTGAAATTCTGAAACTGAATCTGCCAACCCCCCGTGCGTTATTGTGTTGTGTTTGAATCTGGAAATTGAAGTTTTGAATGAGAACATTGGTCGTTGGGAGACGACTTGGTTCAACTGTCACATACTGCATTTTAAGTGTTTTAATTTGGTGGGGTACGACCTCTATCATACACCAATTTGAAATTGTTTTCATTCCATAACTAAAACAATTTTAAATACTAAAAGTATTCTATTAATAATTAATATTGAAAAATACTTAAATAATTACAATTTATATTTTGATACTTATAGTTAGTTTTATCCATATCATAACTATTTTCTCAAAGTTAGTTCTTTATAGTATATAAAAAAAGAAAATATTTTTTTAATAACTAAATTTTGACAACTTTCTCTTACACAATAATTTATATATATATATATATATATATATATATATATATATATATATATATATATATATATATATATATATATATATATTAATTTTAATAATATGTAAAAAGTATTGCTAAAGCCTATAAAAATGTTGACATTTGCAAAGATAACATTTATATACATGTTGTATATAGTACATTACCGAAAGGTTTTAGCAACATTTTGACGTATTATTAGTATCATTTTTAAAATGTTACCAATTTGCATCTTTGCTAATATTTGAAAAATGTTGAAAATCAAATAGGTTGATGATTGTTAACCACATATTTAAATGTTTGAAGCCTTCAAGTCAATCAGGAACAAACTAACTTTCTCCAAAACCAGCGGTTTTTATTATACATGAAAATTTATAATTGGCAAAGCTACTTTATTTAACTAGTTCTTCTCTAAAATTTTAAAAACGAAATTCATATTAGCATATATAACTCACATTTACAATATTTTTAAGAACGTAGAGGACGACTTTCCTAATTTGCGATGCCTTCACCTATTTGCTCTAATGTGAATTTAAAACCAATGAATTAGTAGTTTGTTAATAATAAAGAGATATATTGGAATTAAAAGGAGGAAATTTGAGAGAAACTTAGGAAGAAGAAGAATTAGGTTTTTCAAAACTAAAAGAGACATATGAGAAGAAGATTTTTGCACAAAATGATATTACCTGGAGATGACAACGACAAACAATAAAAGTGAATGACCTTCAAGCAGTTATGAGGAGATGACTCAACGACGACAAAAGGATCACATCTCGCTGGATTTGAAGAAAAAAGAAAACGCTGAGATAGAGGAGGATCGAAGAGTTTGAAGAAATAAAGAATGTGAGAGAGTTTGAGGATCATGGAGTTTGGATGCAACGTTTGAGACCCTAAAATTCTGAAAACAATGTTTATTGTTAATTTTAATTTATTTTTAAATAAATTAAAATTTTAAATTTTAAATTAATATCAACTATTTCAATATTATAATACAATTAATTAATTACAAATATAGTGTTATCATTTTAAAAATTTACAATGAAGATAAAAAATGAAAACTTAATTATCTATAGTAACATTTATTTTTAAAAATGTTACAATATCATTATTAACGTAATTTATGGTAACATTTTTAATTATGTATGATAACATTTTTTAAAACATATCACTGTAGTTATTCAGAAGGTAACATTTATAATAAATGTAACAATAAAATGTTGTTAAATCTAATAAATCTTGTAGTGACAACCTGAGGTGACATCTTCGAAGTGACTTCACATTTTTCTATTTTCTAATTTCTCTATATTCGAAAATCACTTAAAAGATGTCACCTCAGGTTGTAAGAGAAAGTTGTCAAAATATCAGTCCATAAAAAAATCTACAATATATGCAGAAAGAAATACAATCCATATTTAAGGTGTAGTTAAGTTCAGCTACTAGATGCAAAGGATAATTGCACTTTTTGAATTATGTCAAATGATGACTCAGTGGACAATGATGACTACATTTCCTTAAACATCAAAAAAACTCCTTAAACATAAAAAAAAAAACTCTTTCAAGTAACACATGGAAAAAAAATTAGAGATTAACTCAAAGTTTCAAGAATACCAACAGAACATGGGACACTCTAATGGTAATACTATATGAGAGTTCAACTTAGTCAAAAACGAAGAAAATAAATAAAAGACTTAATTATTCGGAACATATCCAGTTTGGTTTGAAAATTTCAAAATGATACCCACTTTTAAGTTTGTTTTAGTTTAGTACCCAAATTCGAAATTGTGCATCAATGTAGTACCATTCGTTAATTTTTCGCAAACGTCGTTAACGGTGTGCCACGTGTCAGCTTCTGGTTTTTTTAATTTTTTAATGTTTTTTGACTTTTTTTAAAAAAATTTGCCATGTGTCAAATTCTTGGTGCAACACGTGGCATTGTCAGTGACACGTGGCAAGGTACCTACCAAGTGTCATTGTCTTGATTTCAATTTAGTCCCTACATGTGTCTATTTATTTCAATTTAGTACTCATATATGTTTATTTGTTTCAATTTAGTCCCCACTCTATTCATTTGAATTTTGTTCAAATATTTTTTTTTTTTCAAAATAGAGAAATATTGTCTCTCTTTTAAGACAAAATTTATTTTTTATATAAATGTTATATTGTGTCTCCCTTAAGACAAAATTTATTTTTTATATAAATGTTATATTAAAGTTAATGGTAAAAGTCATGAATAACATATTTACTTTTTGTTACATTGAATAACAAATATGAATGTAACAAAACGTAAATTTGTTATTCATGACTTTTATCACTAAAATTTAATATAAATTTCAATATTTAATTTTACAAGTCATTTTTAATAACAAATATAAAAATAACATTTATATAAATAATAAATTTGGTCTTAAGGGAGACACAATATTTCTCTATTTTGAAAAAAAAATATTTGGACAAAATTTAAACAAATAGAGCGGAGACTAAATTGAAACAAATAAATATATATGGGTACTAAATTGAAACAAATAGACATATATGGGGACTAAATTGAAATCAAGACAATGACATTTGACAGGTACCTTAACACGTGGCGGTACCTTGCTACGTGTCACTGACAATGCCACATGTTGCATCAAGGATTTGACACGTGGTAATTTTTTTTTAAATTAAAAAAAATTTTAAAAAATAAAAAAACCAGATGTTGACACGTGGCACGTCGTTAATGACGTTTGTGGAAAATTAACAGAGGGTATTACATTGATGCACAATTTCAAATTTAGATACTCAATTGAAACAAACTTAAAAGTGAGTACCATTTTGAAATTTTCGAACCAAAGTGGTATTTCCGAGTAATTAAGCCTAAATAAAAATACTCAATGTACTTAATTGACAATATGAGTTATTTAATGTAGAAGAATGAAAACATACTAAGATGTTTTACTAATTTCAAGTCCTGTTAAATGAACTACATTCACTAAGAAAATATTATGATACTTGTCGTCGCATTGATAAGATATTAGTTTTCCTATAGAGTGGAGGTCACTATTGACAATGTTGCAAAAGTCTAAAAACCTTCATATTCTAGATCTAGAAAAGCTTGTAGGAATCTTTAAAGTCCACATGTTGGAGCTCTAACACTATGGTTATGACTAAATAAGAAAATTATTTGTTTTCAATGCACAACGACAAAGAAGAAATACATTCTTAAACTACCCTCAAAGGTCAAAGAACCATTGATGGACTATTGTTCATCTTCAGGAAGATCCAAAACATGTAGAGGAAAAAAAAAAAGGAGAGTTTGTAAAAAAAAAAATTGAGATGGCTAGATTCATCATAATGCAGCTATTTTTTATTCATATATAATTGGTTCAACGAAATTTATAATTTTCAATTAAACAAGAGGAGAAGATGGTTTTTAATTATATAGATTTTCTTTTATGGTCCGGTAATAAATCTTAAGAAGTTAAAAATAATTTTGACTAGAAAAGTAAATTCATTATATAATAAACATAAACGTATTTAATGATTTCGTGTCCACAAACATTCAAAGAAGTTACATCACAATAGTCTTAAAATGTGGTAGTTCTGGTTGAATATTAAAGTCTTAATATTTTTTTATTAAAAATGTTTTCGGTTTTTACGAAGCAAAATTGATTTTTTTTTTGTCCCAAATTTTAATAGATCGTCCTCAAACATTAAAATTTAATATACATGATTTTTCTAACTTAAATGAGTTAATTTTTTTTTTCATGTGTCAAATGGTTATGTTTCAACTTAAATGTTTCAGTTGTCTATATTATTTGTCAGATTCAAACTCAGATGTCAGTATAGAATATTGTTCAATACGTAAACACAGAAATAATTAACATTAATAAGTTAATACAACAATTTTCATTCATTTTTTTCATTCATTTTTTAAATTTTGAGGACAAAAATATATTAAAATTTGTAATAATTGTTCAATAACTTTCTTTTAATTTTATTTTTACCGGATGTGGTCCTAATATCTATTATAAGAAATTAACTTTTATAATAGATTAACATTACCATCATTAGAAGATGTAACTTGATAGAAAAATATGAATAAGTTTTCTCACATAAAAACACAAATATATTAATATATTATTCTATCATGTCATCATTCTCTAACAATTTTAACACTCATTTAACAAAAAAACAATCACGTCGACTATTTTTTAGACTATATTAAGAAAAACAACTAATGAAAACATTGAATAATTAAGATAAATATTGAAATTAAAAGAGATATTAAATTATTTTGAATGACAATTATGAATGTTGGGAAAGGCGTTACGGTGGACTTGAGAGTCTACTTGGACACCAATGAGAAATAGAACTACTAAACAAACTTCACATGGCACGCACATACAAGTACAACCTGCGTTACACATCACCATCAACTCAATGCATAGAAACTTCACTTGCTTTTGTCTTTTTGAACTTTATTTTCAAGCCTACCCTATACCAATAAGTGTTTGATGAGTCCACCCTATTCCATTTTTCTACCATGGAATGCACAAAAAAACAAAACTTAAAAAGTATGATTCCTGCCTTACCCTTCAAGTAATTCTTGTTTAAATACACTTCATTTGCTCACAAACATAGCAACATTCTCACAATGACAAACCACAGTTTTGAACTTGATTGCAAGAGAATTCATGATTCTATGGGGGATTTGAGTCATATGATCAAATCTCTGAGTTGTAGAACCCTCCTTGAAAAACAAAAGCTCAAAGAAACCTTCAAGGCAATGTATGGAGAAGAGTTGGTAAGTTATCTTCAAAGGTACGAAGATGTGTTTTCTGCTTCCATCAACTGTTCTGGCTTGTCTTGGTGGATGCTTGACCCACATGACAGAGATGCTGTTGTGGTTAGAGAATCTCTTCAACAAGATGAGACCGATTTCAAGGCTCTTGTGGAGATTTTCGTGTGCAGAAAATCAAGTCATGTTCTTCTCATCACACAGGCCTACCAGAGAATGTTCAGGAGACAGTTGAACCAAGATATTATCAATTTGGATCCTCCACACCCATTTCAAAAGGTGAGATAGTAAAAGAATCACTCGATTCATTTATCGGAAATTGTGTTAGAAATACAAGTTTAAGTCTAAGTTTTACATTTAATGAAAATAACGAAGTTGAACATCATATAAGAAAAAAGACTTGTAAGCTTATTGTTTTAAAGTTTTATATTACGGATGGTGATAATTCCTTATATGGATTGGATTCAGATTTCATTGATGTTTTGTCTATCTGATCAATCCTCTCGAAAGACGTGTCAAATTATTGGTTTGTTGTAAATTTAAAGAAATTGGTTTGGTTTTGTAGATTCTTGTGGCGTTGGCTGCATCACACAAAGCTCACCAAGTGGATGTCAACCGTCACATATCCAAGTGTGATGCAAGGAGGCTCTATGAAACTGGAGAGGGAAACTTGGGAACTGCAGATGAAGCTGTTGTATTAGAAATTTTAAGCAAGAGGAGCATTCCCCAACTGAAGCAAACATTTCTTAGCTATAAACACATTTATGGGCATGATTACACAAAGGTACCAACAAAAGAATATGCTATTCAATGTATTGCTGTGAAGGGTTTTGAAATTAACTGTCTTCAATGCACTGTGTTTCAGTCTGTCAATAGAGGGAATTATGGCCAATTTGGTAAAGCTCTAGTGCTGGTTGTGAAATGCATTTGTAATCCAGCACACTATTATGCAAAGGTAAGCCTTTTCTTTAGTTACTTTATTATTAGATTAAGATTTTCTCCGCAGAAAATTATAATATGACTCTCATTTTTTTTACTCTCGTCCTTTACTCTCTGATATGACATAAAGTGAATTATTGATTCTTTAAAAAAAAAGATAGTAATATATTAATCAATGACCCTACACATTAAGCCATGTCAGGAAGCCAAAAAATTGAAGTTTTAATATCATTATCCTTTATCAAAATAACTTTTTTTCTTGTATAGGCAAATATTAATTTTGAATATTTTGTTAACGAGAGAGTTAAACTTACAATCTCTCTCATTTTCCCTTCCATGTTTTATCACTAAGTCAATCTTGTAAGTCTATTTTATTAAAATGGTAGGTTTAAGGATTTGAAGAAATTAAAATGGTATGTTTAAGGATGGTTCTTTTATGCTTTTTCCATCATAGAATCAACTAGAAATAGGATATTGGGTGCACCACTTTTTCCTTGAGTAGTTGTTTGTGAGCTTGATCAATAAATGTAGTTTAGGAAGAAAGTGATTATCTGAAAAGTTGGAACTTGGTTAATAATGACAGAAACTGTACAGAAGCATCAAAGGGGAAACAAAAAGTTTTGCAAGAGCATTGGTAAGCAGAGCTGAGGTAGACATAGATGAGATCAGAAAGGTTTTCAAGGAAAAGTATGATAAGGAACTTGCTGATGTTATTTGTGAAAACCTTCCATCTGGCTACTTCAGAGACTTTCTACTTGCTTTGGCTACAAGTCCTACTTTTGTTTAATCTTAGTTTAATTATTCAGTATCTGTTTTTTGTCTAAAAATATTAACTTTTTTCTAATTTCTTTTGTGGGGACATGAATTGAAAGAAACTGAATTAAGTGCCTACTGAGAATAGTACACAGTTATATAATGTGAAAGTGTAAAAAAAGATGTATCTTTCACGAAGTACAGAACAAATATATTGAATAAAATAACAGATTCTAAATAGGATCAAATAGTTATTAAATAAGAAAATAAATGATAATAAGAAATAAAAAAATTAGGGATGTGAATATTAATTTTAATATAAGAATTATAAACCTAAAATGGTACTCAGCTATAAAAGTTAAGGTACTACAATATGTTAAATCATAATTTTATAGTATTAGACAAGTTTAGCTAAAGTCTAAGACACTTTTGTTTGAACAGATAATAATAATGCACTGATTTACAAAAATAGATATAGAAAATTTTCTATGTTCTCATTAAATAATTTAAGAAAAAAACAAAGACGGATTTATAAATTCTTTATTAAAATTCATTCGCTCATCTCTAAAGATGGCAAATAAATCTGTCCAATGTCCGAACCCGTTTCCGTTTTGACAGAGAATCCCGACATTGACTGGGTATAAGGGTATGGGGAATCCCTGACTTTTTTAATTGAGTATGGGATGGGTATGGCGATGTACATATCCCCGCCATAATACCTGTCTCCGTCATATCTTCGTCCTTGTTTAAATTATTAAAATATTCACAATTAATTAAGTAACCTTATATATATATATATATATATATATATATATATATATATATACTTACTTTCTATTTTTTATATTTTTTAATTATTTGGTTTGTCATGAAACTCATTCGCATCTCCAGTATATTTTTCAACTTATCATAACATTTATGTAATTATGTTAAAATGATGTATATCAATTAATTTTTTTTATGTCTCACATTTGAATATTTCTATTATTTTTTTAATATTGTTATTTATTGTATATTTTCCTTTCACCTGAGAATGTTTAATACTCTCAATTTAAGTGTTTAATAGCATAAACCTTTCATTTACTAGGTAATATAAAAAGAATTATTTACTTATTATTATAATGAATTTTTGTTTTATTTGAAGAACTCTTTTGTTTAAAACAATTTTTGTTATTTCTCAACCATTGAGTATATACGTTGATATTTGAAAAATTTTATTAGATCTCTAATGTATTTTGCATCTTATCATGCCTTTAATTATACTTTTTTTTTGCATTATGGGATTCCTTTCAATAGTCTATCAAATTGTTTATAAGATACACATTTGTTAATTTTTTAATATTTTTATTTGTTGTTTATTTTCATCACATAGAATACTATTTTGATATATTTTATCTAGTTATTTTTTATTTTCTAACTCATTATCAATCATATTGTAATTTCCTCACTATAATTGTATAAATAACTTTTATTTGCTATAATATAAAAATTTAATATAATTACCATGAATATTCTTTTATCAACATCCAACATATATTAGAGTTCAAAAGATACAAGATCTATGTTAAAATTTTATTATTATGTTTGTTATTTGTTCTTTGCATCATTTTGATCAAGTGATGTATTATAACTTTTATCGGTGTATAAAAAAGAGATTCATTAGAATTTAAAAAATTGAAGTAAACAAACATTTAAAATATATTTTAATTTGAATATTTGTTTTCCTTTTATATTTTTAAACTTTATCATTAATGTTTGCAAATTCAATAAATGTTTTTGTTTTTATGAAATTTTATATGGTATTCTAATCTAAAAAGTAAACAATTATAATTTATTTCAAAGTATTTGATATCGAATAAATAATCATCCTCTTAATGTTGAATATTTGATAATATTATGTTTACTTTACTGTAATTTTTTATTATTTTATAAAAACTAATTAAAATTAATATTAAAGTAGTAAGCAAATAGATACGAGTATGGGTAGAGATTATACCTGTTATCCGGTGGGGATGGAGATGAGACAAAAGTTTGATACCCGTTCAGTTTAGGTATAAAGATAATTTTTTTTTACTAGGATGGGTATGGGATAGCTGTTGAAAGGGGGAGCCTTTCATCCATAAATGAAGAACAGTTTTGATGATGTCTACTGATCTAGGATAAAACATAGCTTGGTCCAGTTAGGATATGCATTAGGCAATTAGCTTCTCTTTATCAATTGTATTTCAAGCCTGCTGTGTAATTCTGCATATGATTAGTTCTTTAACTAATGGATTAGCTGTGAGTATTGTACAAAGTAAGTGAAAATATACTCACGATAATCGATTAGGTAAATTGCTAATCGAATTAGTGACAG
>Ga0214542_1011957_pt1 | contig 11542 bp, 6 predicted proteins | sample CNSS1metaG_FD_160096 | JGI IMG/M metagenome (GOLD analysis project Ga0214542, IMG submission 160096) | Root nodule microbial communities from cowpea collected in UCLA plant growth center, Los Angeles, California, USA - CNSS1 | ecosystem: Host-associated > Plants > Roots > Nodule | place: USA...
TATATATATATATATATATATATATGCAAAAGTCTCATCAATGATGACTTCATTTTAGTTCCATATTATCTTATTCATGACATAATTTATTGAGATGTTATCATTTTCAACAATTTTAGGTATATATGTTCTTCTAGAAATAAATCATTAATCATGTCAACTAAATCTTTTGGGATTATCCACCTTTTCGATTAGGTCATGTTGCTTTTTAGCTCATTTTCTCATTCAAGAGTTTTAATCTTTGGAACCAATAGATCTATCATGCTTCAAGCGTGACTTTGCAACTAATAGGCCTACCATGCTTCAAGCATGTTATGAATTAATATCAATTCTATTTAGAGCATTAACAGCCGATATATATGAGCATTAACAGCCGATATATATGATTTAATTACCCTTTTTCTATCAATAAAAACATATGGTAATTGATTGACTAAATTATCCTTTGAACTTTCAATTCACATTCTTTTATACGAGGATCAAGACAAGATCATTAATTCATTCCAACCAATATTTTTTTTTCAATTGTTTTCTTTCTCCCCCTAATATTGAAAACACTTATTTATCAAAATGACAATCGACCAATTGAACTATAAATAAGTCATATTAATAGTTCAAGATACTTTATTGTTGACGGAGAATCATATCCAACACATACTCTCAATCTTCTCTGAAAACCCATTATAGTCCCTTTTGGTAAGGAAATTGGAACAAATACACCACACCCAAAAATTCTTAAATGAGAAATATTAGGTTACTGACCAAAAGCCAACTGCATAATAGAGTATTTGTTATAACTTATTGGTTTGATGCAAATCAATATCGTAGTATGCAAAATTGCATATCCCCAAGTAGCCATTGGAAAATTAGCTCTCATAAGTAATGATCTTGCAACCTTTTTTATACATTTTATTAATGATTCCACAAGTCCATTTTGAGTATGAAATGTGTTATTGGAATACTCATGAAAAACATGAGATGTAAATGCACTAGTATTATCAAGACCGATTTTCTTAATTCATCATGTAGAGACTTCTTCTGTCATTTTATAAATATATATATATATATATATATATATATATATCTATATATATATATATATATATATATATATATATTAACACTCTCATCACCAATTAGGTGATAACTTAGTTGATTAGAGTGTTTATTATGTAGATAGATAAATATGTTAAAGATTGCTTTCATAGCTCAGTTGGTTAGAGCACCGCTTTAGTAAGCGGGAGGTCTTGAGTTCAACTCTCAATGAAAGCATAATGAATATGTTTTTCCGGTTTTCTTTAAGATTCTTTGGTGTACAATGATAACTTATATTGTCATCTTATTTGTCATTACTTTCATTTTTTTTTCTTTTTCACACTTTTGATGATAAAATTTCTCTTATATTAATAAGAGATAGTGCGACATTCACTCTTAGGAAAATGGACATAACTAGTTATGGATTGCTTTCATAGCTCAGTTGGTTAGAGCACCTGTTTAGTAAGCGGGAGGTCTTGAGTTCAACTCTCAATGAAAGCATTTTATAAATATGCTTGTGTTTTATTTTTTTTTTTTCTGAAAGTTTCTTTATGACCATGAAAATATTAATAAGAGATATTGCTACATTCACTTTTGGGAATGGCGTCAAACCAGTTGGGTTAGTCTCATGATTTTTCACCTAAAGCTCATTCTATTGTTCAACTATATAAAAAGACATGAAATAAATTCAAAACATTTGTGAAATTCATTTTCACGATATTTTTGTTGTAGGAGCAAATTAGTTGTTTAGATTTTTATTTTATTTCTTTAATGACATCACTGTTAAGACTTTGGTAAGTGTATCAAGTCATGCAAGTAATAAAAATGGTAAGTCCAAGTATTGTTTTCCCACGAGAATTGTGTTTGTTTAGTTAATTAGGCGTACTAACTAATTTAAGCATTGAATGTAATCATAGATTAATTCGAAACAAGTGAAAACATAGATATTTCTAAACTTGAAAGTGATAAAATAATCAAGGCAAAGACTCATTGAGGTTGGAATTCATGACCATAACTCTAAGCAATCATCTCACACTATATATCTCTAATCTACTTAAGCATTGACATCAAAGGTATTCAAGCCCTAATCCCTTAGGGGCATGTTTTGAACTTTTATGTAAAAATACTAATCCCTTAGATGTTTAAACACAATAGACACATTAAAAACGATGTCTAGAATGACCAAAAGCTTTGGTCTATGTCTAGAACCAAACCTCTAGGTTGTTCTATTCATGTCTAGGGTTCCAAAACACTTTCAATTGATTAGATACCACAAAAATGCATAGATATTTCATCATGCACGAAAATAATGTAGATAGAACACAAAAGCAGTGAAAGAAATTCTATTGCATAGATGAAACTATAATGAGTTCAGGTACATTATATCCAACCCCAATGAAATGGAGTTTAGCTACTCCTATACATCTAGAGCACAAATGGAGTTGGAATGGTAGAATGAATGAAAAAAGATGAATCATTTAAGCCCAGAAGTGTCTCAGCCTCTGTCTTGAGTTCCAGTCGTGTTCCCCAAACCAAAATTGTGTTTTTTCTTTGAGTCTCGACACTTTTAATGTTTAAGCAAAAAGTGATATTCATTGGGCCAGTAAACATTCACGTTGGGCGAACAAGCCTTCCTCGCTGGGCTAGTGAGTCTTGGTCGCCGGACGAGCACGTCTAGGTAGCTGGGCGAGTGACTCCATGCAGCTACTAGTGATTTTTCTTCAATCTTCCATTCTTTTCTACAAAAGTCCATAAACATCAAAGTAAACCTATTTTTTGAAATAAAATAACAAAATCCTAAATTCTTTCATGGGATTAACACAAAATACATTAATAAAAGACAATTAAGAGGTTCTAAGAAGTGTAAATAATAGGTAATTATCACACTTATCAATCACCAAGACCCATTGCATATAAATGTATTACAACAATTAATATTCAATATAAGTTATTTTTCCTCATAATATCAAGGGCCACAAATTCAAATTTTGAAAGATTTGACATGTTTAGAACTAGTACATAAAATATTGATGATAATCATATTTTATGTATGAAACTATAAAATTAATAAGAATAAAAGATAAGATTCTAAATGAAGAAAAAAATTGAAAGAGCTAGTTGATTAATTTTCTTGGGAAAGATGTTTTGTAAATTTTTTAAAAATATAGGTTTGTTTGTGTGTGTAATTGTAAAGGAAACTATTACATCAAATGTAAAGATGTAATATATATATATATATATATATATATATATATATATATATATTTTATATTATATAAAATATAAATATATAATATATATATATATATATATATATATATATATATATATATATTGTATAATATGAACATGTCGGTCAAACATCAAGAGGTAGTTGACCAAGTTAAGACCAATTAGAGGGTCTAGTTGGTCATATAGGTATGTCCGATCAGTAGGACATGCTCGATGATTCAATATGATTAAACATTCTAAATGTAATTTAGCAAAGATAGACCCTAAATCAACTACTAAATAATAACATTGAGGTATGTTTAGGTCCTGATTAGGCCATGCTAAGTAAAAACCCATTATGAATAGTATAAATAAAAAGTCCAAGTAGGGTAGTTGGGTTCCATAATTATAATATTCAATATAACTTGTACTCGGACAATTACAAACTTAAGTATTAGAGTACTTTATGCAAGTACAACCCGAACGGTTTGGACTATCAATAATCTTTTGCATTAGAGAGGTTGAAAACTAAAATAATTTAAAGACTAAAACATATAGAAAATAGGAGTGTCAGACCGGTCGAATAGAAATATATATGTATGAATTTCTCATATCTTTTTTAATGGTCACAAGTAGATTTAAGATAAATCTTATACGGTCAAAATTTAAAATTCGATAAGAGATGTATAATGAAAATTATACAAATGTAACTTGTTTATCTAAGTTAAAATCGATCATTCAAATCTCAAATACGTTTTTTACTCATTATATGAAACTATACTGATATTATTTTATCTATTTGGTTAAACTAAACTAGTATATAAACGTCTTTATTTTTTATAGATTAAAAGGAACCCATGTGTTTAGCAAGATCTCACACTGATAAATTTTAATTGAATAAAATTATACATATTGTTGATAATTATGTTTTATAAATTAAATATAAAAATTAATAAATACAATATATCCAAGAGGACAAAATAATATCAAATTTTAAGAAAGAAATAAAATCAAAATTTGCATATTATAATTCAAGTAATAAAAATATATTTAATTTAAAATTAATTAGCTATTTTCCTTTTAGACTCTTCAAAATAGACAAAAGTAACTTAGTTTTTTAATATTTCATTTCAAATTTACCAATAATATCACTATGTGAATTATTTTGTAAGTTCTTTGTTTCGCGAATAAGTTGTCAAAGTAAAAATATTAAAACGAAGATATCAATGTTGAAGTGTGATTTATTTTTATTTATATCATTATATTTACACTTTTACATTTGCCTATTAAAATTGCTTAAGAGATTATAATCATATTACACTTATGTTTTTGAGTATTATTTAGTTATGTTTTAAGTACTAATTTTAGATATATGTTTTAGATTAACATAATTTGGATTTATATTGTTGAAATGCAACTTATTTAAGTTTTTTTGGATAGTTTTATTTAAAAAAATTCAAAATAAATTTTAAAAAATATTTCATGAAAAACTTCCAAATTTAAAATTAATCTTTAGTACTTTCCAAACTAAGTACTCCAGTGTAATAAGATATATATAACACATACATATTTTTTAATCAAACGAATAACATACAACTACTAACCATATCCACTACCATTCCTATTTACCATTAATAAAATAACATCCCAAACTGCTACCAATATATAAATATTATAACGCATTTGTTAGGGACTGCCTGAGTTTTATCCAATTTAATTATGCGTTGGGCTAACTTTTAATTCGGTTTCTAACAAGGTCGGATTGGTGAATTCGGGTAAAGTTTTAAAACACCAGTTTACGGTGAAAACAAGTAAATAGTCTTAAAACTGGGGTGGCGATGTAATTAGAAGAAAGTTGGAGGGTCAGCGGATGCGTGTGCGGAAAAAATAAATAAATAAAGAAGCGTGGTAGGAAGGACCAAGAAACAACCTCAAATCCCTTTCCTCTGTGTCGATTACAGATTACCTTCATTCATCAGAGTCTGAGACCTGCCTTCATCTTCTCTCTCTACCTTTCTCTCTCCTCTCAGCGCAACACCTCGTACTGTTTTGGCGGTAAAAGATGTCCGGGAAAGGGGCGAAGGGGTTGATCACCGGCAAAACCTCTGCCGCCAACAAAGATAAGGACAAGAAGAAGCCGATTTCACGTTCTTCTCGTGCCGGCCTTCAGGTTCTCAGATCTCCCTTCCTTTCTCATTCCTTTACCTCTTCCGATTCCCTCCTAGCCCTGCAAAATCTCCACGCACTCATTCTGTAAATTCTTTTCTTTTCTTAACCCTCGTTATTGGGGTAACGCAATGTGAGCCATTTGTTGTCGGGTTTCGTAGATATTAGCTGTGCTTTTTCCGTGGGATGTTCTGACCAGCGGGAGAGGGAAAAAAAATCAAATGTTGGTGTCTGTTTTTTCTTTGAAAGTTTTTATTTTTCTTTTTTCTTTTAATTATCTGGAAGGTTTAATGCGAGTATACTGAGTTAGTAAGTTTGATTGCAGCGTACTCGTTCACGAACACATGTTGGTTTGACATTTTTGTTTTTGTTCTTGTCATTTTGACATTTTTTAAGTCAGTGTTGAGTCTATGTAAATTTTGACTGACTTTTGCTATGTAAACACTTGGATTGTTATTTTAAATATGTTGGAGCTGCATCGACATAATGTAAACGCGTTTATCGCAGCCCATAAGACAACTCGAGTCCAGTTAGACCTGAAAATTTCTACTGTTGATGTTTAGATGTAGGTCGCGATATTGTGTAAACAAACTTATCTAGAGTCAGATAATTTGCTTACATATTAGTTTGCTTTTGTTTATTTTCCATTACAAATTACAAATGCTTCTAATATTACTGGCATGGTTCTGATATGCTACAACCAAAAGTTCATCTGTTTAGGGAGATTTACCTGACTATATTTGGTTTCTCGTCTGTGATTGAGGAATTGAAAGAACTAAACTGTCTTAGGTGACCCTTTGGATTTTGAAATTGAAATCAGTCCCTAGTTGGTGTAGCTAGAAGATTAAAGCCTTTGGATTTAGAAATTGAAATCAGTCCCTTCTAGGTAGCTAGAAGATTGAAGCATGTTATGTAGGGGTCATGTCTCCAAAAATTTCTGTTTTAATGTGATATGAGTTTACTATAATTTCACCAACCTTTTTGATGTTTTGACCAAATCATTGTATTCTGATTCCACAGAATATGGTAGCATATAGTTTGTGGGAACTATTGATCCATTGGGCTAAGGAGTAGCAAAGTCGTATGTTGTCTTACATGAGGTTCTTGTATGTTGTAATTTGCAGTTTCCAGTTGGTCGTATCCACCGGCTATTGAAGTCGAGGACAACCGCGAATGGTAGAGTTGGGGCTACAGCTGCTGTTTACTCTGCCGCAATCTTGGAGTATCTCACTGCTGAAGTATTGGAGCTTGCAGGGAATGCTAGCAAGGATCTCAAGGTGAAACGTATCACTCCCCGGCATTTACAGCTGGCCATTCGTGGGGATGAAGAGCTGGATACCCTGATAAAAGGAACCATTGCTGGTGGAGGAGTCATTCCTCACATTCACAAGTCTCTTATCAACAAGTCTTCCAAGGAGTAGATCCCTAGTGCATAATAGCTGCTTCATGTGAAATTTCTCTCTACTAATTGTGTATTTGTTGCATGCACTTGATAAATCAGTAGGACCTTCTATTTAAGACTCAGTTGCTGTTGTTCATCATGGAGATAATGTGTAGTCTTTCTCTTCATCAATTTAGTATGTCTCTATCACTTCAAATCTTAATTCAGGATAATCCAGTCTCATGATTTGAATTATTGTTACTCTACTAATTCTGCATTTGTTGCATCAACATCAAAAAAAGAACCTTCTATTTAAGACCCTGTTGCTGTTGTTGGTCGTGGAGGTGTACTATTTTAGTCTTTCTCTTTACCAATTGTGTATGTCACGATCACTGAAAATCTTAATTGAGCATATTTCAGTCGGATGGTTTGAATTATTGTTACTTTCAACCTGTGTTTAGCACTGCGTCTTATAATACTTGTATCTGATATCTATCCCAACCATGTTATTAGTAGGCTTGTGGGTGTTAAGGTTGTTTTTCTCAATTTGGGTTAGCATAAAGGATTAAACTTGTTGAAATAGTTTTGGTAAGCAACATAATTATGGCAATGGTAGTAATCATAGTATTGTAGTGATGGCTGTTGGCGTGCCGTCTATGATTGTGACATGCTATGTGGCTATATGGGACTGCCTGTGTTGATATATCAGGTTAACAGCGTAGCAGTGCAGCAATCAAGGAGTTGCAATATGGTACTTTTTTTGTTGCGGGAGTGTTGTCATAATTCTATATGATAGTTTGGATAATGGTTAGATTCAACCAGAAATCTATTTGTTTATTTGAATCTTTTGTGATGCAATTTCAGTGGATGCTGCAAGAAATGTCGCAGAAGCAGACAAATATGTTGTCTGTGCTACTTTTCTATTTTCATTCGATTTCACAGTTTACATATACAACAGCAAAACTGTGAATATTTTGCTCAAGCCTAAACCTTTGTTTTTAATTTTCAAGTAATCCAAAACAAGTGTTAATGGTTTGAATCCATACATCACACCTGCATCTTTGATCCTTTTATACATATGATTTAAGTATACTTTGGTTATTCCAATTATGAACTTTATATTTCAAGTTTTAATACTATAAATAGTTAGTTTAGGTAACTTATTTTTTATATTTTTTAAATGTGATCAGTTTTTTTTCGTACTATTTGTATAATTTAATTATATTTTAGTTCTTTACCAATGTAAAATAGTCAAGGAATTATAAATGTAATTAACCCTTGTCAGAATGCTTCAGTAGATCATATTTTCCTTTTCTCGTCTCCTTTTTTGGTGTGTGTGTGACATGTTGGAACAATTTTATATTTTCTTCTCTTTTGCCGTGTGCATTTGTAGGATGAATAGGTTATTTCGCAGATATCAATTTACTTTTTTCTTCTCTTATTTTTGTTTAATTGAGATTAACATAATGAGTTCATGAAGTTACTAAAACAAAAATAAAAAATATCTACAAATTACAAATCATTTGAAAAGTATTAAGTGTCTAATTCGTAGAAAAATATTTTTCATGGTTACCTATCTCATCATTAAAATGAGATATTTTATTAGCAAAGCAGTAGAAAGAAAATTGGTGAAATGATGTTAATGAAGTTTGACTATGTGATGTTAAGTCTCACAACATAAACATTAGATTGTAGCAAACTTGTTGGGAATCATTGTAAGACACACAAGTCAAGACACAGAAGTAGAATCTTGGAAAAGAAAAATATAAAAAGTTGGGTGATTTTCACAAATGTTGAATCCAGTCATTCTGGAGAAGGAAAATATTGTGATGATTTCAACTGGGGATATTAAATCATAAAGGAGACCAAGGAACTCATAAAAGAAAATGTGATAAATACTATCATTATAAAATAATTTTTAATTGTTTTTACAATGAAAAGTTTTGGCAAAAGAATGGATATTTAAACATCATGAACACATATTGAATACTCAATACTATTATCGGTACCCGCTAAAACCTTTATATAGATTTTTTTTTTAAATGTTAAAAATGTAAACTATATTAAAATTAAAAAAATATTTTAAATTATACATTAACTGTTTATAATATATATATATATATATATATATATATATATATATATATATATATAAATTATGGATTAAAGTTTCTTCAGGTCCTAACTATTATATCGGTGGAAATCCTAATATTCCATGGATCTGGCATGAGATAGTAGATGTAGCAATTTTAAGTAGTGAAAATAAATTATTTTTTTCTCTGAATGACACGGTGAAGTCTAATGTCAAATTTAAAAATGAAACAAATACTCGTAAGACTCATATATTGGAGAGAAAGACCAAATTACTAGTAAGTTTAGAAAATGATTTTCACAAAATTTTATCTTGACTATTTCTATACTCGTAGTCTTCATCACAATTTAATAAGTATAAAATAATATAAGAGAAAAAAAAAATCAATATAGAAATTCCTAACGATTATCGAATATTAACGGACATAACTACATTTTTTAATAAAGTTTAAAATTCTTGCATCACCATGAAGCAATGATATATCAGTTATGTTTATACACTACGTCAAAGGAGAAATACAAAAACATAACTCATTCAGGGGGAGATTAATTAAAAATCATGAGAATCAAGAAAAATGAAGAGATTATTTATTTCTAGGAGTCAATTTTATCCATTGAAAAGGGGTGATGTGTTGACTTTCTGTCCTACAATTTTTAATGCAATGTTATGGATGCATTTTATCTTTATATGGTGCTCAATTTTTTTATTTTTATTTGATGTAGAACTTAGACTCACCGGGAAGATAAATACCAATGACACATAACTCCAACCCATATATGACATCACTCTTAATCTAAAATCTTAAAATGATGGATTTATGCGTCTTCATCCTTATATGATGCTCAATTTTTTCATTTTTACTCAATATGAAACTTAGACTCACACTTGGATTCCCAACACTAACCACCAAAAGATATTAACTTTAGAAAGAAGGTTGAATGATAAAAATGTTTTGGAAAAATTTTCAAAATACAAAGTCTATTAAACACCGAAAGGAGATTGTCTTATAGTTGTAAAACAATTCAAAAACACTATATAAGACGATCAAGAGCTTATCTACATTTTGGAATAAAAACATAAATATAATTACTAATATTTGCGAGTAAAATTCATAATGGATATTCATGGATAATGGTACATGTTTTGACTACATATTTTAATTATAGTATATAATGGTATATATAAAAATGATTTTCAATTAATAATAAAATAGATAATTCAAATCAATAAAATTTAAAAGAATATCAATATTTACTTAACATAAAATTTTTGAAATTCTTTTGAAATGTTGCGGCCTTAGTATATGGAAATATAATCATTATGAAATATATGCTAATTTCATTTACATTTACATTGCATTTCCTTTTCATTCCCATTTTGTAACATGTTTTCATTTCATCTTTACAGATATAAAATTAAGGCTAGAGTCATGGATGAAATAGATTCAACGACTTTTGTGCTATTTGGTAGAGATGCATCTATGTTACTCTAGAAATCATGCTCTAAGGTTCTTGAAACTAATGATAAGGTACATCCTTTAATGAGTTTTTTACACTTCTGTCCTTGACTTATATTCCACATTCTCAAATCTATTTCCACCAATTTGATTTTTGTATACAAAATACAAATTCTGCCAAACTTTCAAAAGAGTTTGACCAACTCATGGATAAGACTTTGTCGCAAGCTTGATCTACCTACATTTCAATAATCATTTCAAGTTAAAAAATGTTGAAATGAAAACATGGTGCAAGAGTTTAGAAATGTGATTTTGAAGTCTTTGGTAAAGCTTTGTAATTGTATATTTACATGTATCATTGTCCCAAACTTTTTAATTCCTAATTGCATGTGTTTTAATATCACATTCGTTGACACGGCAGAAGTTTATAAATAATTTACATATTTGTAAAATTTTCTTCCTAACCTATTCCACTTTATAAATTTTCTAAGTTTTCCTCATTTTGTACAAGATTTACTCACTAAATTCTCACATAAGTCAAATGATGATAAAGTTCTGTCTTTAAGAATTGGTTTGAGTTTTGATGTTGCTCTCACTTCTCTGATCGAAGATGATACTCTTGACGCCCCAAAGCATGTTATTAGAAAAAATGTTTTAATAAAGACTATTAAGATTGAGAGATGGGTGATTTCACCTTATAAGGAATGTCATATAAAGTTTGAGAGCATTTAAGAACAATTTATATTTATTTGTTTATCCATGTATTTTGTTCTTTGATTTATTTTGTTATTGCTTTCCGTTTGAGATGTTAAAACACATATACAATTACGAAGTATTATGCAAAATAAATTAACAACCATTTTTATATTATTAATCATGGAAAATATTTTTATATATATACCATTCTATTACTATAATTAAAATATTATTAATAATTTTCTAGATTTATGTTAAGAAAGTATTGATATGCTTTTAAAATTTATTGTAGAACATAAAAATGTTATTGGAATAATATATTTGTTTTTATTGTTGATTTTTTTTATGTGTTCAAAATGTTCCTAAAAAAGTTCCTTTTATTTGTATAATATTATAATATATAGATAGATATAGATATAGATTATGGATATATGCATATAGATATAAATATAAATAGGTTAACCTACCTATCTTTGTTTGATGAGATTTTAAGACGGTTAGGAAT
>Ga0214542_1011963_pt1 | contig 11537 bp, 6 predicted proteins | sample CNSS1metaG_FD_160096 | JGI IMG/M metagenome (GOLD analysis project Ga0214542, IMG submission 160096) | Root nodule microbial communities from cowpea collected in UCLA plant growth center, Los Angeles, California, USA - CNSS1 | ecosystem: Host-associated > Plants > Roots > Nodule | place: USA...
TTTACTATTTATATTTTGTTTGCAGTCTAACATTTGTATCTTTAAAGAATCTACTATTTATATTTAGGTGTAATTAGTCGGATAATACTCACTTTTGTTTGGATATGTCAGTTTCATACCCACTTTACTAAGGTGTCAATTGGGTCCTAACTTTGGAAAATATGTCTCAAACATCAATGGTATCGATATTTAAAATGACTTATAAGAGTGGAAGGAACCTAATTGAGACATTTTTTCAAAAGTTGGGATTCGATTGACACATTTTTAAAAGTGAGTATCAAACTGACACATCTAAAGAGAGTGAGTACTATCTGACTAATTAAACATTACATTTATATGCACGATCTATCATTTGTAGCTTTATATCGCTTACTCTTCACATTTTTTGTATCATCTAATGTTTGTATCTTTATTAAGTCTACTCAACTATATTGTCCATCATTTTTATTATTAGAGAAACAACTATTATATTTTTCTACATTTTTTACTCAATATTTCATTCGAAATTAAATTTGATTTCTTAATTTTAATTATCTAAATCTTAAGATATTATTTAAAATAATTATATATAATACATTTTATTAAAAATATATAAATAACTTAAATACATTTTTATTATAAAATTAATTAAAATATTATTATTAAATTTTATAAAATAAAATTTATATTAAATTTAATTATATTTTTATAATTTCAAATTAATTTAATAAATGCACTGTAATTTTTAATTTTAAAATTCGATATCCCGTGCGTTGCACGGATAAAAACACTAGTTTTTAACAAACATACAAGAATATATATATATATATATATATATATATATATATATATATATATATATATATATATATTATTTTGTTTTTCATAGAAAGAAGTAGTTCGAATTTTTTTCCCAAAAAGTCCCTTACGAATTTAATTTATAAAAAAATACTTGTAAAATTTAAATTTACAGCAAAAGCTACCTACTTTTTCTTAAGTTAATTTTTTTATAATAAAATTGTTATACATTTGTTTTTATAAAAATTTGTTGCAGATTATTTTTATAGAAAAAATTTTAAATTTGTTTTATACATCTCACAATTATCCATGGTGAGACTCCTGACTTTACAACCTCCCAAATTTATTAAACTCATTGGGATTTAATGAAATTATTATTTAATAAAGAAACTCATAAGGTAAAAAACGTATTCAGGAAAAATGTGTCGAAAAATACGTAACTAAAAGCTGATAAAAGATCTAAATTTTGATATTCAATCTGTAATAATCCAAATTCATATTACTTTAAGTCCATTAATTAAATAGATTGTTTCCAAAGTCACATTTTTAGGATTTTAAGTCCTATATGCTTAATTGGATTTGGATCGTTGAATATCTTTTGGATTTTGAAAATTCAAAGTAAAAGTGTGCTATGTTGAACCAAGGTTGTTGAGCACAAGAGCGAGCCAAATCGACTTAGGTCTGAAGTTGAGTAGAGTTGACATGGGTCAAAAGTCGACTTAAATCAGCTCGGACCAAAAAGTTGAGATGAATCAGCTTGGACCACAGTGGCGGATCTTGACCAATATTATTGGGGGAGCCAAAATAATACATTCAAAATTTATATATTTAATTATTATCACTAATATAATAAAAATGAATACATAATTTAGTATAACGATAACTAAAAAAAATATTACAAATAAATATATGGAAGACTTTGTATACCTATTTAAAAAAAAGGACTAAAAAATAATTTTTCATAATCTAATAAAAAACTGAGAGACGTAAATACCAAAAGAAAATTCGATGATAATCAAACCACACTTAAGATCCAGTTATAAAAAACACACAGTACAATATTTTTTCTTTTATGTTCATAAAATAAAAAATTAATATGTAAGCTTATTAAATAAATTAATATACAATTATTAAACTAATATTTCACTATCATGTGATACGAGACAGAATTACCTTCTTTATTTTTTCGAGAATGGAAGACAACAACTTATATCTGAGAGCAAAAATAATAGATCTTTTTCTCTTCAGAAACAAAAGAAAATAGGTGAGAATGGGAGATAAGAACAATTTGTGAGAAACTCAAGTCATATAATGAACCACAGTATCCGGTTATAAAAAAAACACACAGTAAGATACTTTTACTTCTATGTTCATAAAATAAAAATTAATATAAAAGACTTATTAAATAATTTATTAAACTAATATTTCACTATCAAGTAAGATGAAAGAATTACCTAATTATTTTCCTCCTCGTGAATGAAAGAGAACAAAGAAAAATAAGAGCAAAAAATAGATATTTTTCTCTTCAAAAACAAAAGAAAAAAAAATTTAAGAATAAGAAATGAAAACGACTTATAAGAAGCTCAAACCATAATGAAAAATAATTATAAAAACATCTTGATAAATCTTTGTATTCTTTATTCTTTATTATGTTTGATTTTATATTTTATTATTTATTAACATTAATTATTATATTTATAAAAGAAATAAAATATTTAATTTAATCATCATTAATTTATAATATATTATCTAATATTTATAATATAAAAAAATTTAAAATACCTAAAATTTTAAAAAAATATCAAATTTTTGGGGGGGCCATGGCCCCTCCCTGCTGCCACAAACATCCGCCACTGTTGGACCAAAAGGTTAGACTGAGTCAACTTGAGTCGAAGGGTCAAATCAATTTAGTATAGGTCCAAGGTTGAGATGAGTCGGTATAAGGTGAATGTCAAATCGAGTCAGCCAAAGCAGAAGGTTGAAAAAAGTTGGCTCGGGTTGAAGGTCAAGACAAGTCAATTCAGACTGAATGGTCGAGCATAGTCGACCTAGTTTGAAGGTCGATTAGAGTCAACTATAGCCGAAGATCGTGTCAAGTTAACTTAGAATGAAGATCGTGTCGAGTCAACCTTGACCAAAGGTTGAGTTGGGTCGATCCCAATTGAAGGTCGAATCGAGTGAATTGAAACTAAGTTGACATAAGTCAGCCTGGGTCTAGTCTGAATCAGCTCAGGCCAAAAGGTTAGGCTAAGTCAACCTGAGTCAAAGGGTCAAGTCAAATCGGTTCAGGTCAAAGGTCGAGGTGAGTCGATATAGGGCGAATGTCAAAACGAGTCATCCTAGGCAGAAGGTCCAAACAAGTTGGCTTGGACTGAAGGTCAAGACAAGTCGATCTGGACTGAATGGTCGAGCAGAGTCGGCCTAGGTCGAAGGTCGAGTAGAGTCAACCATAGTCGAAGGTCGTGTCAAATTGACTTAGATTGAAAATCATGTCGAGTCAATCATGACAAAAGGTTGAGTTGGTTCGGTCCCAATTGAAGGTCGAACCGAGTGAACTGAATAAGTCAGCCTAGGTCTAGGTCCGGCATAATCGGCTCGACACATGTCTAATAGACCTAATAGTTAGGTATATTGAATTGATATTATTAGATTTAATCTAATTGACAAAGTGGATTGAATCCAATTTAAACTAAATTCGAAAAAATATAAATTTAATTGATATGTGGATATGGATTATAGATCCGATCTATTTTATTAAATTTAGACTAGGTTTTAAAAAATCCAATTCATTCTTCGACACAAAGCACAGTGTTCCTACTTAATTCAAGCATATTTGATTCCTGGTAATACTATTTAATGACTAAATGAAATGAAAGTCCCGTCGTCATTCATAATGCTAGGTTTTCATTCACGCTATTGCTTCTTTCCATGATTTTCTTTCCAGTCTTTGTTTCTCATCGATAGTCTTTTCGGTCCCTAACGATGATGTACACCAATCAAGCATGATATGAAGAGCTTATAATAAGTCATACAATTTGCCGTAATTCACAAACCAGGTTTGATTGGGATCGATTTCGACATTGTAGGACCATATTGTGGGGTGGGAGAGAGGGAGATCAATCTTGATGTCAAGTCTGGTTTGTTGCAAAAACCTTCACAAAATACACCCTTTCATGCTTTGAATTGGTATAATTTAATTAAATCAATACAATTATTACAGTAAAGTTTTAATATTGGAAAATGATTAAATGACTACTGCATTTTGACTACTGCATTACTAACGTGGAAAATGAATTTTAATTTATTTTCACTTGCAAAGGACGGAGAGGCACGTGATGGGAATAAGAACATTTGTGAAATAATAATTGCAAGCGGCGAGAGAAAAGAAAACCACTAAAAGCGGTTTTGCTCTAAAACCACTCGCAAACCGCAACGACCAGTGCTGGAATCCTTCGAAACTCTTTGCCGCTTCCCTGCAAAATCCACCCTTCATAACTATTTAATGTGTTTTTTTTTTGTATGGTATTCAAATTTTACTTAAAGGTTAAATAATGTCTTTTTGTACTTTGAACTATTTGACAGTATATGGTTAGAGCAATATAGTATATGTATGACATTGTTGTTATTATGCATTTTTTTATCCACCTAAGCCACACTCATTGATAAAATCCATATTATATATGATAACACTGGAAGGAATAATTGGTGACCACTGACTTATTAATTGGTGACCTACTTTGAACTTTTTGCACAACAGTTTTACCACTGCTATGTTGTAAGGAAAACCACAACTAAAACATTTCTAGTGTATTAGAAGACGTCAATAACATGTGAGGAAGGTATATTTACTCTAAGAAAAATTGTTGTAGAATAATTGGTCCACAACTCCCACCTCACACACATGATAACAATGAATGCATTAACTAGGGTCCCTACATGTATTACATGGTGACCTGCCAATTAGTTTTTGCACAAAAATATCAACTGGGGTTTGCTGTTACAGTACTAAACATGTATACCATTCATAGTGAATCACATGACCTTCAAAGCATGTATGGAAGGTATATTGAACCTAATAAATATTGGTGTGAGATAATTGGTCCACAAAATTCAACTCATATATATATTGACTCTGGATGGAATAATTGATGACCATTAACTTATTAACTGGTGACGTACCTTGAATTTTTTGCACAACAGTTTCACCAATGCTCTGTTGTAAGGAAAACAACATCTAAAACATTTATAGTGTATTGGAAGACCTTAATAACATGAATGGAAAGTATATTTACTCCTAACAAAAATTTTTGTGTAATAATTGGTCCACAACTCCCACCTCACACACATGACAACATTGAATGCATTAACTAGTGACTTCTAATGTATTATATGGTGACCTGCCAATTACTTTTTGCACAACAAGATCAACTAGGGTCTGCTGTTATGGTACTAAACATGTATACCATTCATATTGATTCACATGACCTTCAAAACATGTATGGAAGGTATATTGAACTTAATAAATATTAGTGTGAGATAATAGGTCCACGAAATTTAACTCGCATATATATTGACTTTGGATGAAATAATTGGTGAACACTGACTTATTAACTGGTGACCTACCTTGAACTTAATGCACAACTAGTTCACCATTGCTCTATTTTAAGGAAGTCCGTAACTAAAATATTTATAATGTATTAGAAGACGTCAATAACATGTATGGAAGGTATATTTACTCTTAAGAAAAATTGTTGTGGAATAATTGGTCCATAACTACCATCTCATATACATGTAATAGTGGATGCATTAACTAGTGACCTCTAATGTATTACATGGTGACCTGCCAATTATTTTTTGCACAACAATATCAATTGGGGTTTGTTGTTACGGTACTAAACATGTATACCATTCACAATGAATCACACTTAGGGTTCAACAATAATGACAAAACTTCGAAAGGGGATTTCCAAAAAATGTCGTCTTCTTCCTCACACTTTCGTCTTCACAGCTTCTCCCTACCTTGTGCGAGAAACCCTTCCTTTCGACGCTTGGGAATGTTCTGCGTCTTCCATTTTTGTCTTCTCCCACTCGTTTTCCCTTTTGTCTTTCTCTTCTCTCACAGAACGGAACAAAGACGGTGGCTTTTGTCGAGAGGGTGGAGATTTTCCAAGAAAGATGACCGTCACAGTGGATTTCGCACGAAGAGGGTAGAAAGTTTCAAAGGATTCTGACACCTGTCGTTGTGGTCTACGAGTAGTTTTAGAGCAAAAACCGCTTTTGGTGATTTTCTTTTCTCTCACCACTTGCAATTATTATTTCACTAAAGTTCATATTTCCCTCACGTGCCACTCCATCTTTTGTAAGTGAAAAAAAATTAAAATTCATTTTCCATGTCAGGTAGTAATGTAGTAGTCAAAATGCGGGAGTCATTTAATCATTTTCCTTTAATATTTTAGTTTTATTATATAAGTATTAGAATCATACTATCAGCTCGTTTGAACACATTCTTATTGACTATAACTTGTTGAATATCTAATGAAGTTCCATCTCCTATTTTAATAAATCTCTCCTCTATGTTGAAAAAATTAATTAACAAATCTAAGCTATTTTCAATAAAAATAATTAATTAAATAAAGACAGCATGTTGAAAAAGTATGTTATGAAATTCATAACATCACTTTTAACAAATTGTCTACGTGATACATAACACTACTCTCAACTCAAAATATTAAATTTGTGAGTTTTTTTTAAGATACTCAAATTTCTTATCATATTTAATATGATAATTTGAACCCATAATTAAATTCCAAACAATATTGAATATAATATTCAATTATTAGCATACATGACATCCACTAAGCTACAACTTTGAAGTGTACCTTTATATATAAATATAATATTAAATTAGTAATATATTAAATACTTAAAATAAGTTCCTTTTTATTGGTCTACCAAATGAGTGGGTTAAAGAAACCTTGTTCTAAAAGTCTCCTTTTAAAGTGAGTTACGATCAAGACCAAAGTTAATTTGGTTTCATTACAAGACTTTAATTCGTTTTTAAATATATTTCACACTTATCTCAACCTTTGATTCAGACAACACATATCAATCTTCAGTCTAGGTTGACTCAACTCGACCGTTTGGCCCGAGCTCAATCTGTTGGACCATTCGATAGCAGGCCAACTAAGCTTGACCTTTGGCTTAAATCAACTCGGCTCAATCCTACGCCCAATATGACTTGAATCGAGTTGACTCACAATGGCTATCAATCTGAGTCGACTCAACAAGATCTTTGGTTAGTATGACTCATCTCGGCTTTTTACCCTAGACCAACTCGTCTCAACCTTTGACTTAGGTAAACTCAGCTCGAACTTGAGTTTGTCAACTCGACTCTACCATCAACCTATACTGACTCGGCTAGACCTTTGGCCTGAGTAGACATGTCTCAATCGGGTCAACTCAATTCAACCACAAGTTTGGACCTTTGGCTCTAAGCAACTTGTATCAACCATCAACCTTGGTTGACTCAACTTAATTTTGCATTTAAGCCAAAGGTGAACCTGACTTGACTTAGAATAAGGTGTTCCTAACTCAACTCGACTTAAGGTGAACTCGACTTAAATTGACTTGAGGTGGGCCCACCTTACTTGGCCAGAGGTGGGCTTGGCATGACTCTACCAAAGGTGGGTCTAACACAGCTCTCCTAGAGGTGGGCTCGGCATAACTCTACTAGAGGTGGGTGCGACACAACTCTTCCAATGGCGTTCAACATGAACTAACCAAAGTTGGGCCCAAATCAACTTAGTACGAGGTGGGTCTGACTTGACTTAGCTCGATGTGGGCAAAATTAACTCTAGTTGAGGTGGGCATGATATAACTAAGTTTGAGGTGGGCCCTACTCATCTCGGCTAGAGGTGGGGCTGACTCGACTACGTTTGATGTGGACCTAAACTAACTCTGCCTAAGGTGGGCTCGACTACACTCAACCTAAAGTGGGTTCGAACTAACTTGGTCCGATGTGGGTCTGACCTAACTCAACTTATGTGGATTTAACTTAACTTTGTTTGAGGTGGACCTAACTTAAGTCATTCAAGGTGGGCTTGACTTTATATAACCTTATGTGTGCGTGTCAGGACTCGACAAAATGTAAGTCTTACTCAATTTGACTCAACTTAGTCTTATGCAAACTTGACTAGCCACAACTCGAGGTGGGCCTTACTCAACTTGGCTTGAGGTGTGTCTGACTCAATTGAGGCGGGATTGATTCTACTTGGTTTGATTTGGATCCAACTAGATTGGCCTTGACATAGGTCCAACTCGACTTGACCTAATTTGATTAGGCTCGAGTGGATCTACTCAACTCGATCTGAGGTGTGTCAATTTCTGAGATGCATTCAACTCACCTCGCCGTATTTTACATCTCAAAACTACCACTCTATGCATTGCCAAATATGGCAGTTTGCGCGACGGTTCAATTGAAACCGCTACATTTTGCTTTGTGACGACACGAATTATGACCGTTTTCGAAGCCGCCACAAATTGCGGTAGTTAAAACCACCATATTATACAAAAAATAACCGTCACAATTTACATTATTTTTTGTAGATTCCAACTCAACTTGATTAGGTTGGACCAAATTGATAGGTGTAATTAATAATACAATCTTAATTTTAAAAAATGTTACATAATTAATAACATAAATATCATTTGTGCAATAAAAATTGGTAAAAGAAGAAAAATCTAATAAAATTAAAATAACAGAAAAATAATATTATAAAAGAGGACTATAAAAAATATAATAGATGTAATAAAAAATCACACAAACAATTAATTGTTATTAAGATAATAATAATATAATAATTTATAAAAGAGGACTATAAAAAAGTCTTGAGGTAACCTAGTCTTGGAATTTTATATAACAGCCCTCGTCTGATTGGATCAAGCTTTTGCCGGGGTTTACAAGTAATGCATGTTATTTTGGTCTTTCTTTCTTTTTCTCACTCCAGTTTGTTTTATCCTTCATATAGTTTCTATCAGAAGTTGCGTTTTCATAAGCATCGGTGTCAATAACTTATAATCCATACATGGACTCCCATTCCTTGCGGCTAATTGTTGGGTATTATTTGGCTACAAAAAAACCTTAATGCATTGCATACATTCATTCCATAATCATTATATAATTTTCGTTTTACAACTCCTAAAGTATCAAAAGAAATATTCGAAATTCCGAATATGTTGAGTACAAAGGTTCTTTTTCTGCTACTAAGTTGCTTGGTTTTTCATTTTTCTTCAGGCACGTCTTCGTTGGTGCGAAAGCCATTATGCAATCATCATGATGCCTCCGCCTTGCTTAGCTTCAAAAGCCTCGTCACCATTGTTGGCCCAGATAGCTATGGTTGGTGCGAGTCTAGAACTGGAGTGAGTTGTGATCCAAAGACAAAATCGTGGAGGAATGACACGGATTGCTGCATGTGGGATGGGGTAAGTTGTGACACGAATTCAGGACACGTCATTGGGTTAGACCTTAGCTGCAGTTGCATTCAAGCTGAGTTTCATCCCAACAACACTCTCTTCAAACTCATTCACCTTCAAACACTCAGCCTAGTTTTGAATGACTTTTACGATTCTCCAATGCCTTCGGGGTTTTGTAATCTTCTAGCTCTTACTCATCTAAACTTATCTCTCGCTTGGTTTACCGGAGTTGTTCCTTCCAAATTCTCTCACCTCTCCAAATTAGTCTCGCTTGATCTCTCTACCAACGATGAAATGACAATTGAATTAGCAACCCTGGAAAAGCTCACTGTAAATGCAACTCATTTAAGGGAGCTAGCTCTTGATAGACTAAATATGTCTTTGATTAAACCCAGTTCTCTGTCTTTGTTGTTTAATTTTTCATCCTCTTTGGTCTCTCTTGGACTTCAAGGTACCGCCTTGCAAGGGAAGTTGGAAAATAAGATACTCTGTTTACCCAATCTTCAACACCTCTCTGATAATCCTGACCTCCAAGTTGAACTTCCAGAGTTCAATTCGAGCTCTCCTCTTAGATATTTGGCCATTCGTCATACCAAATTCAGTTGCGAGATTCCATTATCACTTTCAAATCTTCATCACCTCACTTACATTGATTTTTCAGAAAATAATTTCACAGGATCCATTCCTCGATGCATTGGCAACCTCTCACAATTAAATTATCTCAACCTTGGTTTCAATAACTTGAGTGGTGAGATTCCATCATCTCTTTTCGACCTTCAGCATCTTATTTACTTAGATCTTTCGTATAATAATTTTGATGGTGAGATCCCCAATTTGTTTGGCAAGCTAAGCAAATTAGAAGATTTAGATGTTACTGGAAACAACCTAGTGGGCCGATTGCCATCATCGCTGTTTGAGCTCACTCAGCTTAATTCTTTAAGCCTTTCAGCGAATAAATTAGTTGGAGAAATACCTGATAAAACCAGTGGACTTTCTATGTTAGCTTATCTGGAATTGTCTGATAATTCGTTGAACGGAACAATTCCCCATTGGTGTTTTTCTTTGTCATCGTTACTTAACTTACGCCTTGGTGGGAACCAGCTTACTGGCCCAATTGGCGAATTCTCTGCCTTTTCATTGTATATTTGTGACCTTTCTCATAACAAGCTACAAGGTGATATCCCCACGTCAATGTTTCTTCACCAAAATCTGTATGAATTGAGACTATCCGGAAATAACTTGAGTGGCCTCGTAGATCTTAACAATTTTTCAAATCTTCAAGAGCTGCACATTGTGGATCTTTCTGACAACAATATTCAATCTCTTGGCATTAATGAGGGCAGTGTTAAAAGTTTCCCGAAAGATCTTAATTTAGATCTTTCCAAGAACCAAATTCATGGAAGGATTTAATCATATGGCGGATACTTTGGGTTCTTTGGATCTTTCTCATAACCTTCTAACATCGGTTGGGAATCTCTCACTTTCATGGAACAATATGTATTACATTGATCTAAGCTTCAATATGTTGGAAGGAGATATTCCCATTCCCCATTATACCGCTGAATTCTTTTCTATCTCAAACAATAAATTGACTGGAGGCATCCCTTCATCTCTTTGCAACGCAAGCTCCCTTGTGATACTTATCTTGTCTCACAACAACTTGACAGGCAAAATTCCACAATGCGTTGGAAACTTGAGTAAACTTTTAGTTTTGGATATGCAAAGGAACAACCTGCGTGGGATCATACCCAGAAGCTATCTTGAGATAGAAACATTGGAGACTATGAATTTTAATGGCAATCAATTGGAGGGACCATTACCTCGCCCCGTCGTCAAATGCAAACAACTAAGAGTTCTGGACCTTGGAGACAATAACATACAAGATACATTTCCAAGTTGGTTAGAGTCACTTCAAGAGCTGCAAGTCCTTGTTTTACGTGCTAATAGGTTCAATGGTACCATCAATTGTTTCCAATCCAAGAACGATACCTTTTCCAAGCTGACGGTTTTTGACATCTCCAACAATAATTTTCAAGGCAACTTACCAGTAGTTTTCTTCAAAAACTTCAAGGGAATGATGATCGATGTCCATAATGTTTTGCAGTATATACATGCTACTGAATATACCTACAGTGATTCTGTGGAGGTCACAGTGAAAGGTAACACCATTCAGTTAGAGAGGATCTTAACTACTTTCACAGTTGTTGATTTAGCGAATAACAATTTTGAGGGAGAGATTCCAACAATCATTGGAGATTTGAAGTCATTAATAGGCCTTAACCTTTCTA
>Ga0214542_1011967_pt1:0-10000 | contig 11534 bp, 8 predicted proteins | sample CNSS1metaG_FD_160096 | JGI IMG/M metagenome (GOLD analysis project Ga0214542, IMG submission 160096) | Root nodule microbial communities from cowpea collected in UCLA plant growth center, Los Angeles, California, USA - CNSS1 | ecosystem: Host-associated > Plants > Roots > Nodule | place...
AAATATTTTTTTTTTTTTATTTTTAATTTATATATATATATATATATATATATATATATATATATATATATATATATATATATATATATATATATATTATCATTGAGTTAGGAAAGCTATACTAAGAATAACAAGTGTACTTTTTTTTACTGTGAAATTAAGCAAAACCCTACTTTTAATTTGAAAAGTAACATCTAAAACATCAGCTTCGACCATGTTGGTGTTCATCTCGGATTAAACTGTGTTGTTTGTTTAGTTTGCAGTTGGTACAGCAAACACAGCACATGCACTCTCCTTCTTCTATATATCATCTCCACCTCCACTCCTAAACGCACACACCGCATCTTCAACCCATCACAATGAAGATAATGGTAGCCGTCAAGCGAGTCGTCGATTACGCCGTCAAAATCAGGGTCAAGCCCGACAAGGTAAGAAACTCACTCACAAGCTCACCTTTTTTTTTTCTTTCCGCTCCCAATTTGGCTCAACACGACGCCGCTTTGCAGACGGGGGTGGTGACCCAGAACGTGAAAATGTCGATGAACCCCTTCTGCGAGATTGCCCTGGAAGAGGCCCTTCGCATCAGAGAGTCTGGCTTGGCCTCCGAGGTTGTCGCTGTCAGCATCGGACCCTCTCAATGCGTAGATACTCTCCGAACGGGTCTTGCCATGGGAGCTAACAGAGGCATCCACGTCGAGTCCACTGCTTCCCTGTTCCCTCTTTCGGTTGCCAAAATCTTCAGAAAGCTCGTGGAGATTGAGAAGCCCGATCTTCTCATCCTTGGCAAGCAGGTATTACTACTACTGTTATCCTTTCCTTCTATTTGTGGAAATTCAGGTTTTTGTTTGTGCGGGTGTTCTGCAGATCAATTATTAGAGTAGAAATTGTTGTTTCAACTTGTGTTGTTCTCTATAAAGTGTTCTTGCTATTTTTTTTTACAGGCTATCGATGATGATTGCAATCAGACAGGGCAGATGGTAGCAGGACTCCTCAACTGGCCTCAAGGGACTTTTGCTTCAAAGGTTAGCGTTGTCCATTTCATCATCTGCATAATTAGTAAACAATGTCTTCATGACTATCTGTGATGTGCTAAGTTACTTGTCATTTTAATGCACTGTAATCAGATTATTTTACTGTTTCTGTCCTCCATTCTTCCCAATTTGGTCAAAGCTAAATGTTTTTCTTTGAACATCAAATGGGTTCCTTCAAATGCAGTGACGTTGGTTGGGTTTTCTCATTTTTTTTTCCTACTATTTATCACTGCCCTGCCCATCTAGAATAGGATTATTGATGCCTTTGTGAAGTCATTAGGCGTTAGTCATAGGACTTCCTTTCTTCATTTTATTTTAGGATGGGTATATACATGACATGTTAAGTTGGGTATGTGTACATGACAAACCAACCGCTAATAGCATGCTTGGTTCTGTCGCCACCCCAGATAGTAGTGGTTTGTGGGAAAGCTCCAACGTTTTAGAACGAAGAACTTAGTAGTAGCTTTTCCACAAACCATGGTTTGGGGATTTTCAAAGCCTAAATCTAAGATGTTATCTCCGGTTATTATAGAAAATTTATCAAATCTTATGCATTACTTGTTGCACCCTTGACTAATTTGCTCAAGAAGGATAAACTTTTATGGGGAGCAGAGCAAACGAAGCCTTCTCCTTGCTCAAGCATGCTATTACCAAGGCACTAGTCTTAGTTTTACCTGATTTTTCAGAACCATTCACTTTGGAAACCGATGCCTCAGGGTGGGTATAGGTGCTGTCCTGAGTCAACAACAACATCCTATTGCTTATTTTTCATTAAGACTGATAAAAAAAGCCTCAGATCTCTCACGAACAACGATGTCATACACTTGAACAATAGAATTGATTGCACAAATTGATTGGGAATGACTTCACCATTGAGTATAAACCTGGAAAAGAGTGGAAAAGAGAACGTGGTTGTTGATTCTCTTTCTAGATCCTTCTTGATGGTACTATCTCATTCTCAACTCCAGCTACTTCCAGCTTCGAATCCATCTTCCCCTTTCCCTTCAAACAGCAAATGACATCAAACCTTTCCCTTCAAACAGCAAATGACATCAAACAAACACAGGCTAAGGGAAGCTCTTGCGTCAGACCTGCAATTGCATACAATTATGCAGATCTGTTTACAGAACACTCCTCCTAATCCACATTACTCAGTTTCAGATAAATTACTATATTGGATAGATTAGTTTTACCCAAGGGACATAATCTGGTGCATAAAGTTCTACAGAAGTTCCACAGTACATTGTTGGGTGGACACTCTGGTTTCACTAGAACATTGCAGAGAATCACAGCTCAAGTTTATTGGCATTGTATGCAAAAAGACATCAAGGAATTTGTGCAAAATTGTCTCATTTGCCAACAGGCCAAGCACAATACAACACTACCATCTGGATTGCTTCAACCATTACCCATTCCAACTCAAATATGGGAAGATGTGGCCATGGATTTCATCATTGGCCTCCCTTCTTCAAATGGGCATACTGTCATCATGGTGGTCATTGATATGCTTTCTAAATATGCTCATTTGGCAAGCTTGAAATCAGACTTTAGTAGTAAGCAGGGGGCTGGGTTATTTATGAGAACCATCGTAAAGTTACCTCTTCAATATTCTTGAATATTGATTGAACTTATCCTAGATTCCTTGTAAGATCAGACCTTGTGCCATCCTTTCACCTCAATTTTTCTATCAAAAGTAGTTTAGAATTTGGTCATTGTTGTTTCTTGTGTCAAACTGTTTGGTAACAAAAATTATTGATCAAGTTACTTAGCCACTGCTTTCAGAAAAAATCTCTTTATTTGGCACTTGATTTTCTTGGAAGGATACCCGGTCATTTGCTTGATTTGAATTAGAGTAATCAAGTTTTCATGTGGTAGAATTTATTAATTTTTCGTTATGTAGGCATATAGAACATGTTCTTTCTTCTGATTAAATTATTTTATAACTAACTGCTGCTTTCCAGTAGGTTGTCCTCGACAAAGAGAAACGGGTTGCCACAGTGGACAGAGAGGTTGATGATGGTATAGAAACTGTGCGTCTGAATTTACCAGCAGTAATAACGTGAGTGTCATATTCTTTTATGTTTTAAAAGAATGTTGTATCCACCCTATCTATATTTCTAAGAAGCCTTGCCTTTTTATACTTGCTCTCATCTGGGTTTATCTTTATCACATGGTGGTGACCTAAGACCCATTTATTTTCCATTTTCTTTTCATTTCTTTCACAACTAAATTTCAATTAATCAATTGGATCATGAAGCAACGTACAATCTTTTATAAACTAACTTCTCCCTAAATTCGTAAGAAAAGCTTTCTCTTTGACTAATATTATGGGTTTGTATGCATGTCATTGAAAAGAAGGAATATCATGTTAATTGTAAGGTTGTAGTTTTCGTTTTATTTTCTGTATTGTTTAGCATGGGAGTGTTTGAAATCACAACAAGTGTGGTATGAAATATTGTACCCTTTACCAAATTTCTGAATGCAAACATGAATTGTTTCTTGTTTAACATACAAAGTCACTGTGTCATCTTCAAATTTCCCTGGGATGCGCATCCTTATGACAACTATATCAAGTTTCGTGATTGTTCTTACAAGATTATCTCTTTTCTTCATGCAGCACCGATCTGAGATTGAATCAACCAAGGTATGCTACTCTTCCGAACATAATGAAAGCAAAGTCGAAACCCATAAAAAAATTCACTCCGGAGGAGTTGAATGTGGAAATAAAATCTGATTTGGAGATAGTTGAAGTGACAGAACCTCCCAAGAGAAAAGCAGGGGTTATTGTTTCATCTGTGGATGAGCTTATCGACAAACTAAAAAATGAGGCTAATGTCATTTGATTATTCTCTGTTTACCCCAGTTACTTCTCAATAAAAGATGAATAATCATGATCCGACATTCTTATATATTTCATCAAATAACACGATAAGTTAAAATAGTGTTCCTTTTTACTTTATTTATAGTAAAATTGAAATAGTTTGAATTGAATATAGAATCAACTATATGAAAAAGAAAATCACATTATATTATAGCAAGAGTTTCGGCAATAGTTATTTCCTTAACAAAAATCAACTTTTCGTGATTGGTAGTCATTTTCTATTAAAATATGAGAAACACTGGTGCCACTGTTAAATGCATTTTTGCATTTACATTATCCCAGAGATGAGCATCTAATCACAGGAAAAGAAATCCACAGTTTGATTTATAAATTGTAGTGTAATGTCAACTTGTTTCTGAACCACTAAAATTCAAAAATAATTTGTAAAATTGAAGAATTCAATCTAGTTAGTTCCACTATAGATTTTTTTTTCTTTTCAGAAATAATGTTTTGAAAGATATTATCTTAGTAAACTCCTAGTTATTCTGTTTTTCGCACTAATATGGATCACTATAGCAGTAGGGAATTCAGAATTCGGAGAACCAAATTCCCAACTATATTTCGTATCTTTGGCGACAAAAACACATGAAATTTAGTTTCTTGGGGTCGAATTTTGGAAGGTCTTTTTTTTTGTCGTACTATGTTATTTGAGGGGTGTCGAAAGTCCCATTTAATTAAAAATAAAGTTAATTTATAATATATATATATATATATATATAAATAAATTAAGTGCAAATCTAATTTTATAATTTAATTTTATAAAATTAAATTAGGTTTATAGTCTACAACATAATTTTAAAAAGTATGAGTTAGAGTTTATTGAAAATGGTTTAAGGGTTTTCGAGATTTAAAGTAAATTTAATAATGAAACATTTTTATTTATTAATAAAATAATTTGTTAAAATATATCATAATTTTGTTTTTTTACATTTGTTATGCAACATTGTCTATTAAATTGTCGGTACTAATTATATGATTAAGTATGTTTTTAGTTCTTTTAATGCAAAATTACAAATTGTCCATCTCCGAAATTTAGATAAATTTTTAAAAATTAATTGATATAGTCATTTTAATTTAATTATGTTTCTATACATTTTATGTTAATATTTGAGTTGTTTATTCCGTTTGACACATTCTCATTCCATAATGATAATGGTGGTAGAGGAGGAAGGAAAAAAGAAGAGATGAAAAGAAAGAAAACAAAGAAGTGGATGAGAAAGAAGATCTAATTATGATATTTATTGATGAATATTTACCGATGAATTTTAATTAATAATTATAAACTGCCATCGATAATTATTAAAAAATTCAAAAAACAAATATATTATGAACTAATTTTTTATGTATATATATTTTGTTTTTAAATAATTACCCATTTTTTTTATAGTGAAATACTTTGACCTTTCCTTCATGGTACTTTACTGGTCAATTACAATAGTTGTGGCCATTCCTTAAATTTGAAAGTTTTAAATGTTTAAGAAAGGAATAAAAAAGTTTTATAAGGTGGGGTCTTGTGAAAAGTATTTAGACAACGAAAAAATATTTCCATACTTAATTTGGTTATTCACCGCTAGGCATACAATCTTGTCTAATAGACGTCGATTTTTTTTTTCATATGTAAAAGATTTTGGAATAACAAATATATTAAAATTTAAGGAAATTAATTAATTAATTATATATATATATATATATATATATATATATATATTAATTAGGATCCTTCACATGTAATCCGTCTAAAAAGAAAAAAGAAAAACTTGTTCTTCTTTATTTATAATTTCTTTTGAAAAGTGATTATACATTAGCAATCAATTTTTTAATGTTAAATTAAAATATAATTTAAAATATTTAATAAAAATGTAGTTAGACGTTGGTATGGAATTAGAAGTTAACACCACTTAAAAAGAAAAGATACGTTAAAGCTGTATACTGTTGTAAAGGGACATGGTTTTTCAGGTTGGTTCATCGTACTTTTAGCATTTCTATTTTTATCTTATATCTATTTACAGTTTCATAAATTATTATTTTATTATAGCATTCATTAAGTATTTATTTTTATTATGTGAATGTAATAATATTGTATTATAAAAAGAAATTATGAACGACAAAAAGTTATGTTTCATTCCTCTGCATTTCAAAGGACATTTCCAAACACACGGTAATGCTACAAACTTTTACTTCAACACAAACACGATCTGATTTTTAAAAGGAATACTTGAGAGGATTGGAAAGCAGCAAACTTTGTTGGTTTTACAGAAAAGTGTTTATCCAAAAAAAACATAGAAACCTAGCTTCATGACTTCCATGTTCTGTTCTCTTCCCAATTCCTGTTAAATTGACTACATTCTGCATTCTGGGTCTGCAGAACTGCACTGTGATTTATCTGTGCTCTTCATGCAAACCACTTGGTCACGTTCTTTGCCCCATAACAGAAAGTAAAGACCAATTATGACAATGAGTGAACCTATGATGCTGAACATCCATCACAAACAAATTTCAGAAATGTATTAGTTAATTTCTCATTCCATCTACTGCATGTTCTACCTTAGGTAAGTGTCGCATGCTTTAAATCATGGATAATGTGATCAAGATCCTTATATCCTAATAACAAAACTGCTATAAATTAACTAAATATTCACTATTTTTAGGATAAAGAAAAAACGATCATGTTAAAACCAGCTTTAGCAGAATTGCATTCTTTTGTAAATTTTGAAAGGCATCGGTTATTACCTTCCCAAATAAAGTTTCTCACCAAAGACAAAGTAGGCTAGAATTGCCACCAATATAGTAGAAAGAGGGTTGAACATTGTGACAAAAACTGGTCCTCTTTTCTCAGTGCACCATAGTTGAATGTAGATGATCAAGCCAGCAACTACAACTCCCTGCGATCAATGATTGATATCGTTAAAATTATGGATTTTATGCTTCCTTTTTGTTGGTACTAAGATTTTATACACTTCATTTAACAGCTTATTGTATTATATATATACTGACACCATATATTGTGGACCACAAGTCAATGTTTAGCCCCATAGTCCATGCAGAAGAGTCGTGTTCTATTATAACAGTAAAAACAGCTGATTGTGCTGCTCCAACAAAGCACATCCACGTGGTGAGTGAGAGTTGAGCAGGGTATCTTTTCAAAGTCGATGCCTGAATTCCACAAAAACATGATAAAACTAAGAATTGTCACAATTTCTAGTTACAACCAAAAGAACACCAATAAGAATCCCTGTTGTCCGTATATAGACACGGATACAGATATCTCACACACAAACGGAGATATGATTAAATTTTAAAAAATATAGAACACGAGATACAATAAAAATTGTGACACAAATATACATATATATTAGTTTGAAACTGTCAATTAATACATTATCCGATTAAAATAAAAATAAATCTATTTATCTAATATTCAAAAAATGAAACGAAACGTAATGATTGTATAAGAAAACAAAAATGGTTATTAATATTGTGTTGAAATCATGTAAAAAAAAATCTTTTAAAAGTGTCTTACAAGTACAATTATTGATATCCTATATGTGTAGAATACCGACACTATTTATGAGAAAGTTATGATAGGTTAACAAAATGTTTTTGAAAAAGTTTTCACAAACTTTCTTATTCAGGCAAAAAAATATTATATTATTATTTTATTTTTACTGAAAAATAAAAATTTAATCTACTTTAATTCTATTTTTAGAATCTTCATTAAGTTTGTCAAAAATTTTGTTTTCAAAAGATAATTTTCCTTTATGAGGCGCGTCCCTGCTTCATAGATAAGAATAGAAAGTAGAAACGAAACTACTTTATGCATGGCGTGAAAAATGTAGACAGAAGTTGAGTTAAGGTGAAAACCTGCATAATGTACCATAAAGACCATGCAACACAGCTTGCAACTGTAAGAATCGAACCCTTTAACCAGTCTTCGGTGATAGCAGCACTTTTCGGTCGAATGTGGATTAGAGGACGCCATAAATTTCTCATCACGGGTCCTTTGTACAGGGTCATAATCAAAACACCAGCTAAGGAGATCATGGTCCCAATAACTTTTGCAATACCTCGAGGATTCCAAACATCAACAACCTCAAACCTACACATAACTCAACTCTTCTAAGGATTAAATAAATGTATTTTAATAACTCTAAATTCACGTCGATGAAGAATTAAGCAAACCTGATTGCTACTGCAATAATGAAGGTAAGGGAAGCTATGGTGTTGACCATGGAAGCAACAAAGGTCGGATTTGTGTAGTTCAGGCTTGCAAAGTACATGTTAAGGGTTACACTAACCCTGAAAATTTTCATGTTAGACAAATCAAGTTTCCACTCTAAGGTTATAAATATTAGAAGCATGCATGGTCCTTACCCTAACAGAGAAAGCAAAAAAATTTCCATGAGAAGAGCAAATGTCAGCTTTGGTCTAACATCTCTGCATGATAAAAGTTATAGGATCATACCAAACTCAATTGTTAGCATAAATTGAAGTTGATGAGGAATGAAAATGCAAAATTTGATATGAAACAAGTGAAGTGTGTATACATATGTACCTCTCCAGAAAGTATGCAAAAGGGAACATAACAAGCGTGGCCACAATATGGCGATAGGTTACATAGACATGAGGACTCATCCCATGATTGAAGGAGGCTTCAGTGATGAAATATAATAAGGTATATCCCACCTGAACTATAACCATGAACAGGTGTGGCTTTAACTCTCTGAACACAAACACATCAGAACCTCTTTTCTGTTGTTCCATAGCTTTAGCCATTACTGAATGACTATATGTGATTCAGAAGCTCAAAATATAGCTGATGAGCTTGTTGAATGTGATTCTCATTGCAGTTGATGCGGTATCATGTTCTTTATTAAATTCCCACAAAATGTACTCAACATTCATGACTAGACTGTGACTTCAGAATGCGCAACTAGATGGATACTGGAGCAGAAAAAAAAAAGTATATATTATCATTTTCAAAAGTATACTGATTGAACGTTTACTTACCCGAAACTATAACTATTCTCTTTATTAATTTATTTGTTGTGCTTGCTGAAGTAGAGTGAGATCATACGTGAAGCAAAATATAATTCTGAATTTGTTCACTTTTTCCTGCTATGTTTTGCTGACAAGGAATTTCTGAAACACCCCACACGTTAATCTGATTCAAATTTAAGTTTGAGACTAAGTCTTGTACGAAGTTACACTGCTAAATATTCTGAAAAACTCAATAATGATATGATAGTCGAGATAAATTTATATGGTCCAATGGCTGAAAACTACAGTGACCCCTTATAAAATGGTACGTCCCATTCATTTTTGTACTGATCTAATCTGATATGGGAAAAATAATTCAGTGCTTTAATAAATTGCCCCACAGTGGGTTGAGATGTTTTATTAAATTTATTAAAGCAATTCAATTTCCATGTAGCCATGCATTATGATATTTCAGGAAAGGAAATATAGCACTACTTTTGGTTTTCTTCTACCTAAAACGCAACATCTAAAGCAATTAACTTTTATTGTATGGCCAGTACCAAACACTATTAAAGCAAGGATAGCTCACAGCATTAATGGAGATTATACAATCTAATAATTTATTTATAATTTGTATATAATCCAAAATTCAGTGTCTGTCCTTTCATCTTTTTTGATGGGGATTATTCTTTAGTTGTTTGATTTTACAAACCTGCTATGGACTGAATCGGTATATGAGACAATAATTGTTATTCAATAATTTGGATACTTTTTTTATTTTCTTAAATCATTGCATTTCTTTTCGTTAACTGTTTTACTAAGAAGTGATGTTTCCGGTCAAAGCTTGTTTTGCTTGTATTTTTATTATTCCTGATCACATGTCACTAATGTAAGTAATCCTTAACCACCACTTGGATTTAGTCTCAAACAGAATAAATATCTATTAATTTCTAAATTATTTCTTCCTCTGTAATTTAAATACATTCCAATTGTTTTCCTTCTCACTTGGAATACAAACAGAAAAGATTAATTCCAAAGAATAGATACGTTACAAAAATAATAGCCATTTAGTAACGAAAAATATAAATAATTAATTTAAACTATCTTATAA
>Ga0214542_1011968_pt1 | contig 11531 bp, 4 predicted proteins | sample CNSS1metaG_FD_160096 | JGI IMG/M metagenome (GOLD analysis project Ga0214542, IMG submission 160096) | Root nodule microbial communities from cowpea collected in UCLA plant growth center, Los Angeles, California, USA - CNSS1 | ecosystem: Host-associated > Plants > Roots > Nodule | place: USA...
CATAGTTTGATGCCAAAGACCAATCAGTGAGACCACATCCATAGGCATTGCAGAAGGCCAGAATAGGAGCAATGAGGTAAGTGATTAGTACATGATACCATTTCAGTTGAGGAAAGATGTGTGACACCGTTATGATGGAAACAACAGCAAGAACAATATAGCCACTGAAAGCAGCCCAAGAGGGAATCTGATCTTTCAAGAAATACTCTGTGCGACGTTGAGTATCTAAGTCTGCACTCGGGGTTTTATCAACATTGTCCGGGTTTAGATGGCGTGACTTTTTTTTCTCAAGGTGTTCCGTGATGAGACTATAGGCAACTCTTATCAGCATCATGACACAATGGTAAAGACCGTCCCCAAGCATCATAGCAATTGCAGTGAATACCTGTTCATGGATTTTTCTCATAATTAGCACTACACAATTTGAACATTGTAAACAAATTTTAAAAAATGACATGTTAAAAACTATGAAAGTGGATATATGTGTACCCTATATCCTTGGATGCTGCTTAGACTGCTAGCAGGTATATCTGCACTATACCAGATTCCTTTCTTTTTCTCAATCCAAGGCCATAGGATTCCCCATGAGATTACAGCTCCAAGAAGCAGAGATACATTTATCAAGTAAGGGCAAATCATTCCAACTCCAACATAGGTAGAAGAGAAATCAAAGTAGAACCTGTAAATTTTGTACTCAGATTATTGATTTCATTACTTAAATACTATACAGTCAAAGGGAGAAACGAGCGTTGGGAAATATGCACAGTAAGAGTTATTATACTGTCACTATAAAGACTTTTATCCTATCACTTTTAAAATAATTTGTGTAAAATTAAAAGTCTTACCACATGAGGATTATAGTCTAATTAAAGACATATGTTGATAGATGGAAATTCAGTAATCTGATTTGTGTTGATTTCTAGTCATATGCCAATCAATCTTAAGCTGTAAGACATATATAAATACCTTTTGCTGTAGGCTTGGAGACCAAATGTGGGAAAAGTGTTGAACCCACAACCATCTCCTGCAGTGAAAAACCATTGGAAAAAACCAAAAGCAAAGCTGCCACAAAAACTTTTGAAGAGCATAGCAACCTGTTTCCTGTTTACACAAATGTGGTAAAGTTAAGTATGGCACAAAGTTAAAAAAAAAAATGTGGTGTACTATCTGTTTATGTTGTATACATATGAATTGCAAAACAATACTTACTTTGCTAGTTTTGCTCCTTTTGGTGTGTGTAAGCTATTGACAAGAAGAGCTGTGGCAGTTCCACTAGGATATGTTAGTTTGTACTTCAATATCATCATCTGTGTAATGTCAATTGAAATGTTAGGTTCAATAAGCTGCAATGAAATTTACATGAATGAGGTGCAATTGAAAAACTTTGCTATAGTTGTGTTTCAACATACCTTTCTCAAAGGCACTATAGAGAAGAGTCCAACAAAACTAACAACAAAAAGAAAACCAAACATCCAACCCAGAGAGAGGCTCTTTGTATTGATTGGTGTGTTCCCCCCATCAACTTGAGCTGCAATGTATGGACTCATACCAAGTAGATAACTTCCCATGCCACCTTTTCACAACACATATTAAATATAATAAAAGTAAAACATAATATGCACTAATCAAAGTCAACAAGTCTGTACTAGTCAAAAAATTGGGGAAAATAAAAGATTCAAGGCGAATTCATTAAATTTTGAACAGGGGTCCTAATAAGCTTAAACCAACCCAAAAAATGATTTTCTTTTAATCTGTTACCCTGAACCTAAAGTGGAGAAGAAATTATTTCTTTACAAGTGGGTCATGTGAACATAAACTGGTTTTCATATTCTTTTTTTTAACTAACAACATGCATTCAGTGCTATGTTATATATACCAACTTTGAAAACTAAAGACAGGGTAGTACAAAATATGAGCAAAAGGGTGGTGAATGAAAATAAGAATTAAAAACTTACTGCTGAATGCAATTCCAGAAGATGCAACAACGAAGGTTTGAATGACAGTGTTCTCCTGACGAGTGAAAGGTTCTCTGAGCAAGCCACAGCTGTTGAGGAGGGTAGTGTAGGACTTGATCACTGCAAATCCCAACAACCCTGCAGCTACATTGAGGGATGGAATGATCCCTGTGGTGAAGTTGAGTTTGCACACAATGAAGTTGAAAACAAGACTGAGAACAAAGCTTGTGACCACTGATCTCACAGTGATTTGTTTTGTCCATGGTGGCACCCTTGTCGTCCTGAATGCTTCTTCACCCTTCACGTTACCCTCTTCTTCCATGTCTAGGGACCTCACCAAAACACAATGCAATCAATGCTATGTTCACTTTCTCTCACCCCTTCAAATGAATGGTGATTTTGGTGTTGTCTGTGAATGTGCTTGTTTGTGTAGCAATGGGAAATCTATAGAATCAAGCATTTTCTATTTACTACAAGTTTTGATAAGGGAATCAAGGGGTTACCATATGTGAATCATTAACCTCTTGTTTTGAGAAGTTTTCATTACAGAGATTACTTTAAGTCGTGGACAAAATATTCCTTGTACAGTTGTATTTTTGTTTAGGGAGGAACTGCTACAGTTGAATATCCAACAGTAACCTTTTACTCTTTTAAGGAATATAATTGTTTCATTCTAAATTTATCACTAGCTTTTAATTCATATCTTTATTTTAGAATATAATGACTACGCATTACCAATATAGAAAACAGTGTACAGTTATTCAGTCAAAAATCACTGTCAGTTTAAATATAAAGGCCAAAACAAAAAAAAAAAAATTATGTATGATGTTTGTGATTAGATGATAATATAATTTTCTTTCACGGTTGTTTCATTATCCTATTTTCTATGTATATGTTGTACAATGAAACACTAAAGTTTGGGATACAATTAAAAAAGAATAGGCAATGTCTTGTAATTTTTTTTTTAAATGATGAATAATTTGAAATAAAATAAAACTCTCAAAGTAATAGCATACTTTTGTATGATGAAATAGAGTCTTCGTGACAACATGTTTTATCCTATTTTTCTTCATAACATAAAACTTCACTATTGTTGAGTTTTTGTTTCAAAAACCAAATTACCATCATGTTCGCATTGTCTACTTATGTTCTACCTTGATTAATTAAGTACATTTTTATTATAAGGATCGTATTAAAAAAATTTAAATTTAAAACTTTTTCATTACAATACGTTGGTACGAAAAAATTTAATACATAATTAAATTATAGAATATGAAAAACCATACTTTATTTTTTTTATCTTAATGCTAATTATTTCTTACAACAAATTTAAATATAAATACTAAAATAAAAATATTATTAAACCTATGTACTTAAATATAAATTATAGATCTTAAATATAATAGAATAGAATTCATCAAAAAGAAAACTAAGATTTAATGATTCAATAAATAAAAATAAATTAAAGATATACCGACATTGGACCGTTCTAATTTAATACACAGTTTCACATTAAAACTTAAATAATTAATTGTATTAACTATTTGTAATTAAATATTTATCAGTTACAATTCTTTCCCATTCAATAAAGATTACGTCTAAAAAAAACACATTTAATTAATATTTGAATTTTTAGATGAACGAATATCAATTCTCTTACAGAAAAAGAAATAAGACAAAAAATTTATAGTCATTCATAGAAATAAAAACGAACTTTTAAATGCAAGGGTTGGAAGGAGATAAACAAACTCACACACATGTTCCATTTCATTTATCATCTAAGCACTCGTATATAAAATAGCTAAGAAAATATTAAAATTTAACTATTAATGTTGAAAAGTATTTAATATAATAATGTAATATTTATACAAATAGTACAAGTTTATCATTGCAGGCTGAATTAAAGTTCCTTAAAAGAATTTAAGTTGTTTATCAACCTTTTCAATAAATAAGAAAAAAATTATCTTAAATTTGATTAATGCAGTTTATTTTATTTAAAGTAATCTAATTAATATTTTATTTAATACTCACTAATAAAAATTAAATAATAATTAAATAATAAAATAATTATATTTTAATGTTGTTAAAATTAAAATATAATTAAACATATAAAGTTTCAATTAACAGAAAAATTAACAACAAAAATTAGTGTTAAATATTTAAAAGAATTAAAAAGATACAAAAAAAAAATTAAAGTATTAATTTAAAGTTGAGTTTTCAACATGTTTATTTTTGTTTAAAAATTTTAAAAATTAAAAAGTAATTTTATCTTTTATAAGATTTGTTATATGTTGTTATATTATTTTAATTAATAGAATTAATTATTTTAACTTTTTGATGTAAAGTTTTAGAATAGAATTAGTTATACTATTATCTAACTATAACATTTAATTCTAATATAAATAAATAATTAATAAAACATTTAATGCTATTATGAAAAAAACGTCAACGCAATTAATGTTATTATGATATGCAAAAATATATAAATCCTATTATTTTTTATTTCAAATAAAATCAATTAATATTGTGTTTTTTTTAATATAAAAATAATATATATATATATATATATATATATATATATATATAATATATATATATATATATAAATATATAAATATATATATATATATTAAAAGAGATGTTATTATTTTAATAAAGACTTAACTGAAATTAAAGTTGTTTATATATTTGAGTATTTTTACGTAACTTCTGTTAATTTTTTTTATTCAAGACTTCATATTTTTATATTTTTCAATTGAATCTCTATTTTTAATTTGTCTGTTAATAATTAAATGATGTAATTATTATGTTATTTTGTTTACTAATAGTATCCACAAATTAAGAAATATAATATTTTTTTAAAATATAAGATGACAAATAAAATTTCAAACTATAAAATAAGAAGACGAAACTTAACCAATCAACCTTAAGTAAAGAAAATTCATCCACATCATTAAGGGAGATTAATTAAGGCCTTTTGACTAGTTCAACATAATGCAATTCAAATATCAATTAAAAACCATTGATCTAATCAATATATCCCCATACCAACTTGACGCCATAAACAACCATAATATATGACACTTAGTTAAGATAAATCTAGGAACAAACTAAAACTAAAGACAATGAAGTGACAAAAAAGCATTAAAATTATTTTTCAGATTGAAGAGTTTAATTGATATGTTAGTGTAAAAATATAGTTGTTCTTACCTGAATTTGGAGTGTGAACCTTGTATAGATGACAAATTCGAGTAGATTCAAGTAGAACGTTTGAATTTTTTTTAGAATAAGAGAGGATAAATATGATAGAATGTGTATTCCTCAGGAATACTATGTGTATTTATAGAGCCTTTTGGACCTTTGATAAAACAGATAACGTAATATTAACAAATATCAATAAAATAACAACTTATCTTGAATAAATAATAACAATAATAATAATAATGTAACATCTTCCTCGATATACCAAATATTATAAATATATGATATTAAAAAATATAATTACGTAATTAAATTATCGATATTTAGTCACATATAATGTTAATATATGAATATATATGAATATTTGCACTAACAAATATATCTCAGAATTCAATCACTTTATATCAATAAAACTAAATGGATCTTATTGAACCATATCACTTAACATATTTATTAGACCAAGTAGATACAATAATCTATCCTTCTAAACTTACAGAGAGGTGTATCTTTTATACGTGATGAATGTAGATTCCATCAACATGCATATTTGTTCGGACAACACAAGCCACATTCCCCATTTATTATTTTACCTAATTATTTCATTCCTTATGATCCAAACCTTTGCTTTAAATAAACATGATTATACATGAAGAGAGAAAGAAATTAAGAATACAAAATGAGTTGACAGCAGTGGGGGACCTTCATAGGACGGGACCATGGCCCCAAGTTTTTTTTTTTTTTTTATATTTATATATTTTAATATATAATTTTAAATATGTTTTTCAAAAATGTAATATTTATAATATATTTCATATATTTGATATTCTAATAAATTTGTATATATCTATATTTTTTATTTTTTTTAAAATTTAATCATTATAAATGAAAATTAATTATAGTAAAATTATAAAAGTTATTTATATTTAATTTTATAATTATAATAATAACAATAATTATAATTTATTTTTAGGGTTAAATATGTTTTTGTCCCTTAACTTTCAATGAATTTTAGAATTAGTCCATTTCAAAACTTTGGACCAATTTAGTCCTTCATCTTTCAAAATACGTGGATTTAGTCATTTTAATCCAATTTTGTTAAGTTTATTTGACATTTCAAGCGTGTTTTATATTAGTATTTGACTTAACATTAAAGCAAAAATGTGTTAAACAATATAAACAACCCAAATACAATCCTAAAATGAGTACGAAACATCAAATAAACCTAACAAAATTTGATTAAAAGGACTAAATCCACATATTTTGAAAGACGAAGGACTAAATTGGTCCAAAGTTTTGAAATGTACTAATTCCAAAATTCACTGAAAGTTAAGGGACAAAAAACATATTTAACCCTATTTTTTATTATCATGAAAAAAGTAAATACAGTGTTTTTACTAGTTTATATAAAAATTTTGAGATTACTCTTTTGTTCCTATTTTCATTCAAAAATATCAAGTTGGTTCTCTAGTTTTTTTGTTTTGTCTCAATTTGGTTCTAATTTTGAAAAAATGATACAATTTTATCATTTTCGTTAAATTTCTTTAATAAGATTTTTCATCAAAATTGAAGTTGTGAATAAGGATGATTGTTTGATTTGTTGGTGTAATTGACATAATCCTATTATCATTTTTTGATAAAAAAAATTCTTCCGCTTCAAAATATTTAATGAAAAATATCAAAGTACATCAATTTTAAAAAAAATCGGGAACAAATTGAGATTTAAAAAACTAGAGGAGCAACTTAAAATTTTTGGATGAAAAAATGGACAAAAAAAGTAATTTAACCAAAATTTTGGCATCTTCAAAATTTTGGCTAAAGATATGCTACTTGTTGACCGTCTCGTATTAAAAAAACAAAAGAAATGTTAAAGTTTAATAATATTCCAAGTTTTCTTGTGTTGTTGTCAAAGATATTTTCTCCTTACTTATTTGTCTTAGGTGTTCTCTCCTTACTCATGTGTCTGACTTGAAATAGGGTACTTACAAATATTTTGACATTCAAGTAATATAGTATGTGTGTGTTATAAGAGAAAATCTTATCTTATACCTAGTGATTGACTTATATACCTTTTCTCATGGACCTTGTCTAGATGGGTCTAAGTAAGATATGCTATATCTATTTTAAGAATGTATGGTAGGTGGACATCACATTAAATTTCATATTGTAATGTTAGATTGATGCATTATTTACCTTAAATGCAGGTCGTGATGACACTTGTCAACTAGTATGACATGATCTTAAGTGGTACAACATGATCTTGGGTACATGTTATCTAAAAATAAAAATTTCAAATCTTCGAATGTTAAAATTTTTGGTTAAAAGTGATCTCAAATTTCTTGTATAGACAACTCATATTTCATGAGTAGTAAATCTCTCGAATCTATTTCCTAAATTTCTTAATAGCAGAGATCTTGTGTGGACAACTCGTATATAAGAAAGTGGTATTTCCAATAAGAAAATTGAGTGAATGACAATTCTTGCTTTTTAAAAATACATTCCTCAAAGAAACAAAAAAAGAAAAGAAAAACAGAAATATTAAGATAAATACATGGTCACATAAGAAAAGACAACATAAAAAAGTAATTGTTTTAATAATTTTAAAATTACAATTATTGAAATTAAGACACGAAGAAGATATAGTAAGTCCAAGAAGAATATCAGAGAAGGTGAGAATGGTGCAAGATGAGGTACATTGAAGGAAGATGGATACAAATTAGGAGTTATAAACAAATTTTTAATAACAAGAGATGACTACATCATTTGGAATAAGGTTTAAATATAACTTACTGAGATTTAAATATGATTTTAGATTATACTTAATGAGTTAAATTTAAACATATGTTCAGCCCAAAAAAATTTAAAAATCCTACTTTCAGTTTCTAATATTTTTTAAATTTAAAAAGTTTTTTAGGTTTCATATACATATTAATATTATGTATCACTTAAAAACAGTGACTTGACTTTTTTTAAAATATATAAGTCGTTATATGATATCATAGATACTTGAAAATTACTATTTTCAATGTCAGAGAAATTAAAATTAGCTTGTTTTACCAAAATAATATTTAAGCTACATTATTTAACATAAGAAAAAATTTAAGAAATTAAGGAATGGACATGCGAAAGATGGATGGGGTGATGGCGCAGTTGGATAGCGCGTAGGTCTCATAGCTTCTGAGTGATCCTGAGTTCGAGCCCCTCTCGCCCCATTTTTAATCTTATTTTCGTTAACTTTTGAGTAACATTGATTGTGGAGGAAGGATATCTAAGGACTTAGGGTTTTGGGTGTTGAGCTTTCTATTACTTCTATTTTTGTATTTTTTTCTTACGATTTTGTTTAGGGGCGTATGGGTTCTATTTCTGCAGGATTGCATTTTTATATTTGAGGGTATTTGTTTGTTACAAAGAAAAATCTATGCACATGTTTTAAATAATGCTTATAATATTTGTTTATCTCAATTGTCTTCATCATCATATAATAAAGAAGATATACTTTCAGTACAAATTTCTTAAGGAGATTTATCTGACCGGTTTGGAAGAATGTAAAAGTCATCTTTATCTAAAAAGTTGGTGATACATGAAAGTCTTTAGGATTTTGGAAAGTTGTTCCTTTAGACGAAGGGTTTATGAGTTTGATTTTGCCTCTTGAGGACATATTTGAGGACATATGTAAGGTATTAGCTGTTTGTTCTTGGAATTTGAATTATGGGGTTTTGAAAGATTTTGATTGGTTAACAGATTTGTTCTGGATTTAATAAAACTAACTAAAGCTCGGTGGTGCATGAAATGTTGACATATTTGGAATATGAAAATTTTTCCCTTTTTGGAAACAGTAGAAGGAAAAAGTCTTTCAAATCTGATTCTGCCCAATCTATGGAGAACATTGTTAAATAATTTTATGTTGGTAGAGGTTCTAATCAGCAGGTTAATGTTGTAGAAGGAGATGAAACCCTACAACGCACCAGACTCTTACAATGCTTGGAATTTCTGAAGGAAGAGAAAGAACGAGAAGGAAGAGAGGCTCTGGTTCCTACTAATTCGAAAATAAATTATCTGATACAGTGAAGCACTGTTGGGCTCAATACTACACGTCAACAATACAAATAAAAAATAAAAAATGAAATTTATGAATGACACGTAGATGGTGTAAAAAATGAATGAAAAAATAAAGTGAAAATATCGTTTCCGTTTAGGCTCTGATGAAGTTAAAAGGGGAATTGTGAATAACCAAGTTGCTTGTTCTGATTTTCATAGCTGGATTAATTCCAATGATTTATTTACTCACTCTGCCTAGTAGAGATCCATTTTTTACATGGAGTAATGGTAGATTGGGGCATAGTAGGATTATTATGAAACTGGATCGTGTTTTAGTTAATTTTTCTTGTATTCATCAGTGGGGCAATTCTAGATACTCTGTTCTCCCTACAAATTCTTCAAATCATAACCCCCTTTTGTTTTTTTTTTCTTATGTTAATTTTCCTTGAAAGCCTTTTTGTTTCAGATGTTTTAAAATGTGGCAGCAACATCATGGGTGTAAAGATCTAATTAAACAAGTTTAGTCTGAAAATGTTTTTGGTTGTCCTATGTTTTACAAAAAATAAAAGTTACAAAATTTAAAACAAGCTCTCAGAGTTTAGAATAACTTTTTGGAAATGTTCAGGATCTGGTTGCCAATAAGAAAAGATTTTAAGTTCTATTCAACTTGATTTGGAAAATGTTTGAATTTATGAGATTGATTCTATTGTTTCAAAGGAAAAGGAGCCAATAGAAAAGTTGGATTATGTGCTGGAATATCAATATCTTTTTCGAAAGAGAATGCTAACATGTCTTGATTTAGGGATAGGAATAAAAATACCTCTTTTTTTCGTGTAGTGGTAAATTTCTTGAGTCTATTTTTTAAAGATCTCAATAGAACCGATCTTTTGTGGACAAATTATATATGAGAAAGCGGTATACTACTGATTTCTAAGAAGAAAGTCAAAGTGAATAACAATTCATGCTTTGAAAGAAACATATTCCTCAAAGAAATAAAAAGAGAATAAAAAAACAGAAAGAAGAATATTGAAATAAATATATGCTTACCCAAAAAAAGAAAACATAAAAAAAATGTTGTTTCAATATTAGTGAAAGACATAAGGAAGAAAGATATAATATATTCAAACAAAATATTAGAGAAAGAACCAGGGTAAGACTAGCACAGAGGTGGCACGTGTCCCTCGTTAGGCGGTCTGGAAGTGAGTTTCGCCTAGCGGCTCTGAAGTAGCGTCAGGCGATAACACAGAGATAGATGACTTATTGTTTTTGATTTGTGTGGTCTACAAGGCTTTGGTGATACCTTAAAAGTCAGCTTGCTTAATGTTCCTTGAGTTGTGGCTCATAACGTATCCCTTGAGTTGTGGCTCAAGATAGGGGTTAAACACGTGACATTCCTTGAGTTGTGGCTCGGGTTGGCGAGTGTTGCCAGTGTGAGTGTGTGAGTTGTGGCTCGTACGAATGGGTCCAGATAGATTGCCCTCCTCAGTATTTAGCCGGCGAGTTTTGTAGTCTTGGGACATTACGAACTATGTTCGTATTGGGAAGTCCATCTAACGTTACGGAGTATGGTCTGTAGCAGGTTTCCTACACGTGTTCTACAAGTTGTGGCTTGTAGGTGTGGTAGCAAGACATCTTGAGGTATTCATCTAAAGACGTAGATCATGGATGACATGGTGGTGGCCATGTGATATGGAATCAAAGGATAATGTTCCTTTGATGTAATTGTGTTAAATATTTGAATTATACATGAGTTTTATATTGTTAGCTTACTGATGTATGATTATCTTGTTCCTTTTAAAAGATTAATGAATATAGTGATGATTGATTAAGAAAACCAAGGAAATCCCCACTGGACATTAAGATAGCAAGCTATCTAGATGTGAAGGTTCCTTTCCAAGGTTCTAAGAGGAGGAGGATGGATTGATGGAGAATAAGAAACCAAAAGGAAAACATATAATAGAAACAATATAAGCCAAGAAGAGTAAAGAACATAAAATGGAAAGCAAGGGAAAAGGGAAGAATGGAGGATTCATGCCACTACAAGGCTAGGCTAGAAGAAGCCATGGCAACCTTGAAGATGAGTGGTGTAGGCCGCCACTTGCCAAGGCAAGATAAGGCTTGAAAGAACTCCACTCCCTAAGGAGGAATGCTCTCACAAAAGGTTGAAACACAAAGTGTATAAATTCTCCAAAATGTTCAACCTTTGTACAAGCGTTAGAGGTCCCCTTAAATAGACAAGTCTAGGGGCCCCTTAGCAAAACAACTAAGTTAAAGGATTACAAAAGAAACCTAGCATGTTCTAGAAAGTAGGTCATCCTAGGGTGCACATGGGTGAATTTT
>Ga0214542_1011976_pt1 | contig 11528 bp, 4 predicted proteins | sample CNSS1metaG_FD_160096 | JGI IMG/M metagenome (GOLD analysis project Ga0214542, IMG submission 160096) | Root nodule microbial communities from cowpea collected in UCLA plant growth center, Los Angeles, California, USA - CNSS1 | ecosystem: Host-associated > Plants > Roots > Nodule | place: USA...
ATTTCTCATTCAATCGATGTGTGGTCGATTCACTAACTAATGCAATAACTATAGAATCATAGTCCAAGACAACTTTAATTCTACAATCACACTTACACTCCTAACCAACATATAAAAACGTCATATACAACAGATATAACAAGAAAAAAACAATCCTAAATTCAAAGAATAACTAAAACAATCCTAAACTTAAGTGATAAGTTTTCACCCAAAGAATAACTAAAACACTAACTACATCATCATAATCTAACACAATTATAAACATACAACCACACTTAAATTGCTAACTACCAAATTAACTTTTACGGCCACAATACATAACAAATCTTCCAAAATACAATACTAATTTGAAGAACTCATACATAACTCTTCAAAAAGCATTCAATGTAAACTCAACACTCAATTACTCAAAGTTAAATCTAATTACAACAATAGTTAAGACAATTGTCATCCCCTATTAGAATAAATATAAATCAATATTTCGCAAGCACCACTAAGAAAACAAGCCCCATCAAATCTACTACAAAGGTTTACGAGAACCTTTTGTTTCCTAATTGCTTGTAAAATGTTAAACCGTTAGAGAAAAGTACTGACATAGTCTAACAACTGTAATACAATTGCAAAAACAGATTTGACGGAATTTACACACTACTAGGAACAAAGCTGTACAACAACAACAAAAAAAACACATTGGAAGTATTAATTCATTTTCAACATTAACAATTTCTCATTCAATCGATGTGTGGTCGATTCACTAACTAATGCAATAACTATAGAATCATAGTCCAAGACAACTTTAATTCTACAATCACACTTACACTCCTAACCAACATATAAAAACGTCATATATAACAGATATAACAAGAAAAAAACAATCCTAAATTCAAGAACTCATATTTAAAACCCAAAACATCATTCAACACAAAATCAGCTAAAGTTTAATTTAATTACAAACAATTACAGATCCTGTATTGACGAAATTGGCATATAAAAACAAACATACACTGATATGAGATCATGTTCAACACGACAACACTTTTGCATAACTTATATGGTTTCACTATAAGATTAATATGGTTTCACTATAAGATTAACCATAACGCTAACTACATCACTGCACTCTTACCAAATTCTAATCATATAATCACCCTTAAAATTTCTAATTAGAATAATAATTTATCAGAATTAGGGTAGAACACATAACAGATCTCCAAAAAATAAAATTCTAATTTGAAGAACTTTTATCTAATTCTTCAAAAATCATTCGCTATAAATTCAACACTCAATTATTCTAGTCAAATTTGTCTAGCCAAATTTGTCGCATAATAATTCTCCGCAAGCATCACTAACGGAACTGACACACTCAACTAATGACTAACAAATATAAAAATATCAACACGTCCTAACATTCACATTAATTACAATCACCCTTACACTCCTAACCAACATATAAACACGTCATATATAACAGATATAACCAAAATGACAATTCTAAATTCAAAAATTCATATTTAAATCCCAAAACACCATTCACTACAAAATCAGCTTAAATTTAATCTAATTACAAATAATTACAGATCCTGTATTAACAAAATTGGCATATAAAACAGCATTCAAAGATATGAGATCATGTTCAACACGACCACACTTTAGCATAATTTATATGGTTTCACTATAAGATTAATCATAACCTTAATTATATCACTGCACTCTTACAAAATTCTAACCATATAATCACCCTTAAAATTCCTACCTATGGTAATCAAACATGACAAATTTTCAATCTAATGTAAAATTACTGAAAAAAGAGGTGATTGAAAAGAATTGTGACAGAGTAAAAGGTACCTGGCTTTAAGATGATACAACAATTATAGAGAGGTTGGAACTTCAAAGAGGCAAGATCGTTAAGAGGGTTGCAGCATAACAACAAATAGCTAAAATTCTAACAGGAAAATGCTATATATTCATAAACCCAAATAAAAAGTTAAAAAGTCAATAAGTTAGAATGAATAATTTAAAATTTCTAAGACATGTAATAAATATTTATCATATCTCAGGCATTAAATTTATAGAAGAAACATAATATAAACATCAAACAGTTATAAAGAAATATAAATGTGCTTTAAAAATTAACCTGTCGAAAGAACACAATTATATTCTTCTCACCACAATGATCCTTCTCAATAACACAATCAGAAGTTCAAGAATTCATAACTGATTCACCAAAAAACATTCACTAAAAATTCAGCATATATTATAAGGGACAACTTTGATATACTCATCTTAAAATTTTAAACATAGTCAAAACTTAAGTGTATTATGTCTATTACACTTAAAATGAACCCTCAACTCATATCCGCAAAATGATTCAAATTGTTAACCCGGATATACTCATACCTTGTCATGACTATGAATACATATTTCAAATTTTGCTCCCTCAGTCTCAGTGTGGTTGCACACCCAGTTACACAGCGAATATTCTAATTGTAATCTCAATATCATTCGGACTCAAGAAATTGTCAAAAATAGAATAAAGCACTCATCTTGCAAGTGAATTATGAGCAACGAATCAAATATAAGCATATGAAATTTGCATTGGGGCAAATATAACTAAAGAATACATCAACAGTCCAAATAACAAGAGGCGACTCGATTTTCTCATGTGAACAAAGAAAGTCAAAGTGCACTTTGACAATTCTTTTTGTGACGGGACAACTAAAAATATTCTCATATGGAATTTGCACAGTGAACTAAGAAAATCAAAGTGCAATTCGATAATTCTAGGTGGGATAACTCAAAATATACCCGTATCAAACTTGCACAGTGAACCAAAAAATCAAAGTGCTATTCGATAGTTCCATTTAGGGTGTATACCTAAACCTTTCAAAATTGCAGTCACAATTTCAACTCTGATTTTAAGAGCGAATTAAACAATATATGTTTAAGATGTCAAATCCTTTTCAAAGATCAATAACAATTTATGTTGGTAACAAATTAAATATAAAGCCAAATTGTAATCTAAGAATTTCGCACGAAATTAGGCTCACAAACCATCGTCGTTTCTTATCATAACTAAACATTTTCATCTTGTAAAAAGATTCAAACTGTTAACTCGGATATACTCATACCTTGTCATGACTATGAATACATATTTCAAATTTTGCTCCCTCAGTCTCAGTGTGGTTGCACACCCAATTACACAACGAACATTCTAATTGTAATCTCAATATCATTCAGACTCAAGAAATTGTCAAAAATAGAATAAAGCATTCATCTCACAAGTGAATTATGAGCAACGTATCAGATATAAGCATATGCAATTTGCATTGGGACAAAGATAGCTAAAGAATACATCAGTAGTCCGAATAAGAAGAGGCAACTCGATTTTCTCATGTGAACAAAGAAAGTCAAAGTGCACTTTGACAATTCTTTTTGTGACGGGACAACTAAAAATATTCTCATATGGAATTTGCACAGTGAACTAAGAAAATCAAAGTGCAATTCGATAATTCCAGGTGGGATAACTCAAAATATACCCGTATGAAACTTGCACAGTGAACCAAAAAATCAAAGTGCTATTCGATAGTTCCATTTAGGGTGTATACCTAAACCTTTCAAAATTGCAGTCACAATTTCAACTTTGATTTTAAGAGCAAATGAAACAATATATGTTTAAGATGTCAAATCCTTTTCAAAGATCAATAACAATTTATGTTGGCAACAAATTAAATATAACGCCAAATTGTAATCTAAGAATTTCGCACGAAATTAGGCTCACAAACCATCGTCGTTTCTTATCATAACTAAATATTTTCATCTTGTAAAAAGATTCAAACTGTTAACTCGAATATACTCATACCTTGTCATGACTATGAATACATATTTTAAATTTTGCTCTCTCAATCTCAATGTGCCTGCACACCCAAGTTACATATCCAATATTCCAATTGTAATCTCGATATCATTCGAACTCAAGAAATTGTCAAAAATAAAATAAAACTTTAATCTCGCAAGTGAATTATGAGAACCAAATCAAATATAAGAATCTGAAATTTGCATTGGGACAAAAATAGCTAAAGAATTCATCAACAGTCTTAATAACAAGAGGTAACTCGATTTTCTCATATGTTGCACTTCACCTGCATGGTGAATGTTTTACTCTATTTTTTACTATTTCTTGAGTTCGAATGATATTGAGATTATAATTGGAATATTCGTTGTGTATCTTGGGTGTGCTACCGCATTGAGACTGATGGAGCAAAATTTGAAATATGTATTCATAATCATGACAAGGTATGAGTATATTTGAGTTAACATTTTGAATCATTTTGCAAGATGAAAATGTTTAGTTATCACAACAAACAATTATGGTTTGCAAGTTTAATTTCGTGTGAAATTGTTAGATTACAATTTGGGTTTATCTTGAATTCATGGTCAACATAAATTGTTATTGATCTTTGTATAAATTTGGCATCTTATAGAACTATTGATTTATTCGCTCTTAGAATTTGAGTTGAAATTCTGGCTTTAATTTTGAAAACCTTATTAAGTGAGTTGGGCATACACCCTAAATGGAACCTTTGAATAGCACTTTGTTTTTTTTGTTCATAGTGCATGTTTCATAAGTGTATATTTTCAGTTGTCTCACTTGAAATTATTTGATCGCACTTTGATTCTCTTAATTCACTGTACAAAATACTATGAGTATTTTTAGTTGTCACGTTATAAAAAGAATTGTCAAAGTGCACTTTGACTTTCTTTGTTCACATGAGAAAATTGAGTTACCTCTTGTTATTCGTACTGCTGATGATTTGTTTAGTTATCTTTGTCCCAATACAAATTTTAGATGCTTATATTTGATTTGTTGCACATAATTCGTCAGGCCAGTGAAAAGCAACAAATCAAATCTAAGCATCTGAAATTTGCATTAGGACAAAGATAGATAAACAATTCATCAAGAGTTCGAATAATAAGAGACAATTCAATTTTTTCATGTGAATAAAGAAAGTTAGAGTGCACTTTAACAATTTATGACGTAACAACTAAAGATATACCCATAATAATTTTGTACAATGAATTAAGAAAATCAAACAAGTGTGATCTGATAATTTCAAATGGGACAACTCAAAATATACCCTTATGAAACATGCACTGTGAACTAAAAAAGCAAAGTTATTCAATAGTTTCATGTAGGGTTTATGCCCAACTCAGGTAATAGGGCTTTCAAAATTAAAGTCACAATTTCAACTCAAATTCTAAGAGCGAATAAACAATAGTTCTGTAAAATGTCAAATCCATACAAAGATTAATAACAATTTATATTGACCATAAATTCAATATAAATTCAAACTGTAATTTGACAATTTCACACAAAATTAAACTTGCAAGAGGAAATTCAATTAGCTTCGCCCCAAAACCAATACAAAAAATCATGGATCACTAATTAAAGTTAGGGTTTATGAGAAACTACACTTTTAAAAGAAAGTCGAATTTGAATAGGAAGGACACCGGAAGAAAAATCAACTTTCAAAAAGAGTAGAAAAGAGAAAAAAATGCTTAGAAAAAGAGAATAGCAAGAGGAAATTCAATTAGCTTCGCCCCCGAAACCAATACAAAAAATCACGGATCAGTGATTAAGTTAGGATTTATGAGAAACTAAAATTTTAAAAGAAAGTCGAATTTGAATAGGAAGGACAATGGAAGAAAAATCAACTTTCAAAAAGAGTAAAAAAAAGAAAAAATGCTTAGAAAAAGAGAATAGCAAGAGAAAATCAAGAAAAGAGGAAATCAAGAAAAGAGAAAAAAATGCTTACGAGAATGTCTTCTATGAGAGAAAAAGATGACATCCAGAGAAAGAAAGAGAAAAAGAAAAAGAAGACAATCAAATTTATAAAATAATCTGCAATACAAACGACGTAAAAGAGTTGATTTAGGCGCAAAATACTTGCTTGCTATGAAAATCAATTTAAAATTCAGGTTAAAATATACCGTCGATTTTAAATCCACTATAAATGTTATGATATAAAAAAACTTTATTTCTTTTTATTAATATGAATTTAATAATTACTATCTCTTTTTCTATTTCATGGTTTTTTAAATGATAACTTTATTATTTTTTTAGAAGATATTATTGAAGTGTTGAAAAAAGGAAAAGAAATGTTTAAGACTATCAATAAAAATAATTATGCTATAAATTTGTATTTGTATTTTTGTAAATTTGGATTCTCATTGGGTTTTGATGTGTTGTTCTCTATTATGAAAATATGATCACTAATTTTAAAATTTTAAAATATATTACAAATATCTTTTAAACAGTATTTTCGGTGCTTAGCATAGGATAAAACAAAAGAAATTCAACAAACTCTATTTTTGTACCGGTATTTTGTTGTGTGTTCATTATATGTAATTAAATTTTTCATTGCATTTCTAAATGTTCTTGAAATCAATCTAATAAGTGGTTTATGTATTTTTATATTAGTAATATTGAATGATTCAACAAATAAAAATTTCTACAGTCAACAAAAGTATCAAAGTATCTAGTTATTGTTTAGGATGAATTCGAGGGAGGTGTAAATGAGAGGATAGGGAAACTACTGTGATGTTTATTTTTAGGTTGTGTTTAGATTTGAAGATGAATTTGAATGAATCTGAGGGAGAAAAAGTGTGAAAGTAAAATTGTTTGGATTAAAGGAAAGATAATGAGAAATGAATAGATTTGAGATGAAAATTGATGAGTGATGTGATATATTTGATAAATTAAAAAAATGTTTTAATTAATAAAAATGAAATATTACCATTTTGTTCTTAATCATAAAAATAATTTAAAATAAAATTTATTATTATTATTATTATGCTCTCATATAAATGTTATTATTATTATAACATACAAAGCCTATATGATACAACTAAAACTCGCACATTAAAGTTATCGGTAAGATTTACCGTTCTAACTCCTCTTAAAAGGACTTTAATATTATATGTTATATATTATCATAAAACCAGATAGATACAAAGAGTCACAACTTAGTTGATGCCAGAAAAATACAATACACAACCAAGCCTTAAGTGCTATAACCCAATTTAAATACAATTGAGAAAAAATAGGCTTAACAAAAAATATAAAAATAAAACAATAAAAAATAAATCATCCATCAAACAAACAGGTTAAACGACGACTCTAACTCCTTCGGCGAAATTTGGCATTATGGCATATCAAATGATACCAAAACCCTAAATTCAGTTAAAGCTCTAAGGCTCTAAGGCACAAATAGTGAAAGCCTTGTGACCCAATTAACATAAAACAAGCAGAACCAATAGCCTCAACAGAACCAAAAACCTAAAACCATGATTCCAGCAACGAAATTCATGCCGAAATTTACCAACAATAAGATCAAAGAATAGGATTCTTTTTTACCCCAAACGTCACAAGAAACCAAAACAAACACTAGGGCACGCACTCCATGATCTAATTCAACTAAAAAACACCAAATCAAAGAAAGAAAAACGAAAAGAACATACTCTGTTCTGGTCAATGACGTCGACAATGACCACTAGCCTCCCATACTCTTTGCCGTAGTTGATCTGAGCGACCCTTCCGATCTCAACGTGCCTCTTGAAAGGCTGCAACAAAGATCAGAAAAGAAAAAAAACAAAGAAACATTATTTCATTAAAACCAGAACATCCAGATGCAGAAACACGCAAGGTAGATAGAAAGTGTTAAAGGGTTGGTCAATGGAAACTCACCATTTTGGACTGGGAGGATTCTGTGACTGCCGAAGTGATGAAAGGAGAAGTGAAGGTTTGAAGTTGGGGTTTTGTTGAAATTACAATTATAAAGAAAGGGGCGTGTGTTGTGACGAGGATACGAATGGGTCAAAACCCACATAATAATAATAATAATAATTAGAGTATAGTGAGCGTGAATCGCAAAATTAAGTGCGCGCGGGAACGTGGAGTTCACACATACTCGCGCCATTACCCTTCTGCTTTTTTTCCTTCTCAGACACGGGCCCTCTCTATACCAATCGGATCCAAGCCCAAAGGGCTTATTATTGCTTCAATGAGTCCAATTTTTTATAGGTCTTTTCTCATGAGTGTAGACCATAACAAAATTCTTATTTTGATTATTCTAAATTAATGTTAAAAACTACTATCAACAAAATTATATATTTAAAAAGGTTGATATATTTAATAAAGTGGTACTAACCATTTAAAAAAAAAGAGTATGAATGTTATTTTAAAAATAATGGATATAATTTCTTTAAAATCAAATCATTTATTTTTTACAATATATATATATATATATATATATAAACATGTGTGTTCGAATTTTTAAATTTTCAAGAAATTTAAGTTAAGATTAATAACAAATATATAATTAATTTTTAAAATAATTGTTAAATGTAAAATTTTAAAAAATAAGATATGTATAAAAAAAATTTTAAATAATGATTTAAGACAAAATAAGTATTTAGAATAACGGTTAAAAGTAAAATATTTATAAAATAATTAAGGGGTAAAACAGGTATTATAAAATGTGAATATAAAAAGGAGAATCTTTTTTATATATTGTTATAAATTATTATTATTATTATTATTATAAATGTTATATAAATTAGTTTGTGCACAGGTGTTTTTTTCTTCTGTTTTATATAAAATAATAATATTATATTTATTATATTTATTTAAATGAAATTAAAAATTATATATTTAATAATTAAAAACAAAAATAATAATATTATAAATTTTTAAAAGATTAAAAACGTTATGTATAGTACAATAACATTTTTATAATTAAAAAAATTACTTATAATAATAAAAACATTATCAATAATAATAATAAAAATATTTATGCTAAAATTATTAATATAAATATTACTAAGACTAATATTAACAATAATTTATAATTATATATGAAAAAATACATATTTTTGGTGCCTCTTTTAATTTTTTAAGTTTATCTTCTTAACTACTATTTTTAAATAAAAATAATTATTCTTATAAAAGTTACTTTTCAGTTTTATTATTTTACTATTTTTAGTAATTCATTTTTTATTTCATATAATTATTTCGATGTTGAGATAAATCAACAATAAAACTAATAAAAAGTGTAAATAATTTAAATATGCTCCCATGATAAACAAAAACAAAATGTGTGTCTAACTATTATAACGATAACAATAATAATAATAATTATTATTATTATTATATCACTATAATAATATCATGTAGTAATGTAATAATAATAATATCATTATAGTAATATAATAATAATTATTATTATAAATGCAATATAATTATCATTATAAAAAAATATTTTTTAGTTCTTTTAATTTACTAATTTTAGTAACTACTTTTTGAGTTCAAAAATTAAAATATAAATCAACAACAAAGAAAATATAAAATACACTTAATTAAGATATGATTCCATATTAAATAAAAGTAAGATGTGTATATCGCTATAATAATAATAATAATAATGCTATAATAATATTCCGTGATAAAAATAATAATAATACAACAACAACAAATATATAAAGATATACACATCTTTAGTGTCATCTTTTTTTTATAGTTTTATTCTATTAATTATTATTTTTAAATTAAAAAAAATTATAATAAAACAATTCTTATCAATTTTATTATTTTACTATTTTTATAACCACTTATTTGAATTCAAATAATACTTAGATGTATACATAAAAAAAAACAACACAATAAATGAAACAATTGCAACTAATTCATATATACTCTCATAATAAACAAAAGTTAAATGTGTGTTTAATAATAATAATAATAATAATATCACTATAATAATATTCTGTAGTGATAAAAATACTAATACCAATAGTAATAATAATAATATCACTATAATAATATCTCATAGTGATAACAACAACGATCATTGCAATAATAATAATAATACCACTGTAGTAATATAATTATTATTATTATTATTATAAATGCAATATAATTATTATAATAAATAAATTATTTTTCAGTTTTATTAATTTACCAATTTTAGTAACTACTTTTGTAGTTCAAAGACTTAAAGATAAATCAACAAGCAAACAAATAAATAATTGCAAGTATTTGAGATATTATCTCATATTAAATAAAAAAAGAATGTGTGTTTCACTATACTACTAATAATAATAATATCGCTATAATAATATATTGTGATAAAAAATAATAATACATCAATTACATATATGTAAATCGATACACATCTTTAGTGTCATCATTTTGTTTTTAAAATTTTATCCTCATAATTAAATTTAAATAATTTTTCATAATAAATAAATTATTTTCAATTTCATTATTTTATACTTTTGTAACTAGTTATTTGAATTCAAACAATACTCAAATGTATAGATAAATCAACAACATAATAAATAAAATTTGCAAGTAATTGATATATGCTCCCGTAATAAACAAAAGAAAGATGTGTGTCTAAGTATACTAGTAATAATAATAATAATAATAATTCACTATAATAATATCCATAGTAAGAATAATAACAACAATAATAATAATAATAATATCATTATAGTAATATAATAATAATTATTATTAAATGCAATATAATTATCATAATAAAAAAAAATTTAGTTTTATTAATTTACTAATTTGAGTAACTACTTTTTAAGTTTAAATATTTAAAGATAAATCAACAATAAAACAAATAAAAATGCATGTAATTGAAATATGATTATGTATTAAATAAAAGTAAGATATGTGTCTCGCTATATTACTACAAATAATAATAATAATAATAATACGACAAATATATATATATATATTTATTGTCCTATTTTGTTTTTAAAATTGTATCCTATTAATTATTATTTTTAAAATTTAAATAAATTTTGATTATAAAAAATTATTTTAAATTTTTTTATTTTACTACTTTTGTAACTATTTATTTGAATTCAAATAATACCCAGATGTATAGATAAATAAACAACACATTAAAAAAAATTGTAAATGATTGAGATATGCTCTCATGATAAACAAAAGTAAAATGTGTGTTTAATAATAATAATAACAATAATATTGTTATGAATTAATGATTGTCCATTGATTTGATACATTTACTCATATGATTCATTAATCTTTATGGTAAATATTTGTATTAACTAAGTTGATTTGTTTCCTTTATGGATTACATGTTGTATCTATAAATAGGACTCTTCCTATCAATAATAATATACAAATGAGTTACTCCCTATTCTCTCATTCTCTCATTCTCTATTCTCTATTGTTTCTTCTCTTCTTTATTATCTATTATCTCTCTGTTATTCGCTTTATTTCATAACACGTTATCAGCACGATGCTCCAACCAATTGAGGACTAGCGGAAGCTTTTCCTCTATAATGTCAGTGTTCTGCGTGTCTCAAGCCAGGCTCTTTCTAATCCTTTCTCAAATTATAATTTTACCTTATATTCTTCCTCTTGTGATAAGAATTATTTAACTTTATCAATTTTCATCTTCGTCTTATTATTTTTATTTTTATTTTGACGGTGA
>Ga0214542_1011979_pt1 | contig 11523 bp, 7 predicted proteins | sample CNSS1metaG_FD_160096 | JGI IMG/M metagenome (GOLD analysis project Ga0214542, IMG submission 160096) | Root nodule microbial communities from cowpea collected in UCLA plant growth center, Los Angeles, California, USA - CNSS1 | ecosystem: Host-associated > Plants > Roots > Nodule | place: USA...
AAAAATCAAAAAAATCAGGAGCTGACACGTGGCATGTACTGTTCAAAAACGTTAACTATTTAAACACCGTTAGTGAAAAGGACCAAATTGACCACAATTTGACGAAAATGAGGACCTAATTGAACATCAAACGAAAATAGGGACCAAATTAAATAAAATCAATAAAAATAGGAACCAAATGTATATTTAAGCGAAACTTTTTATATCAGTCCATCTTTTCTGCCTTATAAAAGGGTGTGAGGAGCAGTTTCATTTGAAAAAACGCACACTCTGTGAAGAGGGTCTCATCATTCACGTGTCTCTCCCTTATCTTCTGCTTGTTCTCTTCTCTTCTATTACTTTTTCTCTTCTCTCCTCGTTGTTTTCTGTTTGTTTCCCGAGAATAACGTAATTGGGATTTTTGTGGGGCTGTCTGTTTATAAAGGATCTCTATCACTTTCTTATGATTCAACACTGGTTTTCATGCAAAAGGTTTTAGTTTTAGAGGTAAAAATAAAATGGAAGGGAATAAGCAAAAGGGCATCTCGTCGTCCTTCACTTCTGAGTTCTTTGAGTCCATCAAAGAGTCTCATCCTCCTCCTTCTTCTGCTGGTGGTTGGATTTTTGGGTCCATTTTTTCACCTCCATCGCCCAAGACCAAGGTGTGTTTTTCATTTCAGCACCTTGATTTCTGTTTTGACTCTTCTGCTTTTTAGTTCTTGGTCAAATAAGTCCCTTTGCTTTTCTTTTTTCTGCATTTCATGGTTAAGTTTATGTTATGTTTTTGGTTCTACTGTTAAAAGTCTGAGTTTTCTCTCAGGACATATCTTTCGCTGAATTTATTTTAACTCTTGGAATTCTATCTCAGTTTGAACAAGAAACCCACTCGATGAGCCTTTACACCTGAATGATTGAATTTAACTTTCGAAATACTTGACGGGATCATTGAATTGGCTTGAATCATATATCATGCTCTGCTCGTTGCATATTTGAGTCATGGTTCTAAGATTAATTTTGGGATTTGTTTGGTTATATTTCAGGTGTTGGGGAGAGAATCTCTGCGCTCTGAATTGAGTCGAAAAATTGCCAATGAAACCCGGAACTCCAAAATTGGTATTCAAGGTAGATCAACCCTGGTTTTTACAAATTCCGGTGACTTTTCAAGAGACAATATTGAAATAATAAATAATCTCATGCTGGTATATTTCTTGTTGGCACTATTTTCCAATTTTCCTAAACTTTCCACATTTTCCCTGTGCTGAATTGTCTGCTCCCTTAGTGGGTATTGATCCGATTCCACTAGCCAACATCCATCCTGTTATCCTGACAGCTAATTATTTTTATATTTAGAATTATCATAAAAAAAATCTGTTTGTAGATTTATTATTGAGTTTTATACAATTTAATTTATCTTGGTAAGATTTTGCATGCATAGAATGTATTGTACGTACCTAAATATATAGCACCAACTTTTTAATAGCGTTTCTTTTCAAATTCTTTCTTTTTCCCCAAGTTGGTATGCCTTATCCTTCCAATCAATGCAGATCACTCCTCCAAGTACAGTGGTAGCGAAGCTCATAACACTGTGAATAAGGATATGAGTTCCATCTATCAGGATCAGAGAGTTCAACCGTGTCACCTTAGTTCATCAATTCATTATGGGGGCCAGGACATCTGTCCTAGTCCTCAGAGTATCCATAATGAGGGGTTCAACACTTTGGTGAGTTGCAGAATACTTATTTATTATTTTTTGTTATTTTTTGTTCTTATTTGGTCACAGGTTCAGATTCTGGAAATGGTCTCTCCACCTAGTTTGCATTCCCACCCCGAACTCAGTGGAATCTTATCGATTGGGTCTTCCAATTTATAATATTTATTTATACTATATGGGTGTATGTATTGTACACACCATTCACTGTTCTATTTTGTAGATAATTGTTTTCTAGTACCAAGAATTTTTAACATAATCTTTTGTTTAGCCGTACCAGAATGATGCCGGAGATGATGAATCAGAACTTGCTTCAAGAGGAAACTGGTGGCAAGGTATGTTATGACATCTTCTTGTCTGAAAATATTCATATGAATTGTACATGTCTGTCAACGCTCTCATTCTTTTTCTGTCTTAACTTTCTATCCACAGGGTCTCTCTATTATTAAGATCACCCTTGCCCAAGGTACGTCTGCCCAAGGATAATGTTTTCTTCTTTTTTAAATTTAGATTAAGTCTTTGGAAAAACAAACAAGAGGATTATTCTGAAGGGTTTGATATATCTTATGAATTCATGGACCACTCCATAGCCTCTTCACCAACCCACAAGTGCCTAAGGGGAAATAGACTGAGAAAGAGTTCAGCATGTTATGATTCTTATCTATTTCTGAAGTCATACATATAATTATGTATACATCTGATCTTCCTTTCTAGTATTTTAGTCATATTTGGTGCTCAAGCATTTTTCATTAATCAATTAACGCATATTGCAGGTACATAGCAGGATAGTGTACTCCATCGTTTGTTATATGGAAGAGCCATACAGTAATGTTGTGGATAGCAATTGGCTTTGACAAAATCATCATATGAATGTATTATCATGTATGTTTCTTTTTTATTTTACTGTAAAGGATGTTATGCTATGTTATCATGTTGGAAAAAGTTATATAGGAAAGGAATTGTTAGCATTATCAGCTACTATTGTGTGGCTGAACCTCTACAATTATTTACTTTAATGGAAGAAGCTCTTTACTTGCTTCACGTCTGTATTCGTCCTTCAGCTATGATCGCAGATAAATATGCTTTGACACAGTTGATCTTATTCTTTGTCTAGATTACATTTTACTAAGATTCTCATCTAACCAAAATATAGAAACTAAAGTATGTTTGGTAATTTATTAATCAATAGATATAATGTTAACTAAAATAATATTCTTTTTGACTTCAAATAAGATTTTAGAGTTTATAATTAAAGCTAGCAGCTTATTTTAGCTAGTTCTATTTTTTCCATTTTATTAATAATAACTCACCCTAAATATAAAACCATGTTTGATTTTATATCCTGTCTTGTAGTTTTACTATAAAGGAACTTCTTTATGACAATCCAGTCTAAACATAATAAACAATTAAACCATTTTCAATTAACATGTTCCAATGAGATACTTATTTAATGTCATGAAATATTGACAGCTCTTTTCCCTTTAAGCTAATCCAAACGGAAACGATTCACCTTAATTGGAGATTATGTGGCTGGGTTCTTACCCTTTTCGTCATTTGTATGGTTTGGCAATTGCTAAACAATTTGAGCACCTGCCACCATGTCTTGAAAACATAGTTATTGTCCTAACCACACCATGAACTAGGAGCAAATATACACACTACAAAGCTTTAAGGAGCCCACCACGCCACTTACTCTGTACCAAGGAATAACTCAGTACACAGTAAGCTGCCATTAGCACTCACTAAGCCACTTACTTCGAACTAAGGAGTACCTCAGCACACAATAAACAACCATCAGCACCCAAAACCACACTTACTCTGAACTAAGGAGTACCTCAACACATAGTAAACAGCCATCAACACCCAAAGCTGCTTACTCTATACTCTTAGTACACAGTAAGCGGGCATGGCTTTCGAACTCCGCATGGCCGCTTATCGGGTACTGAATACTCCAAACATCCCCTAAAGTATGTGGTACCCGATCCAACCAATCCATAGGCCGTCCACCAAAGATTATTAAGGGTTACTCTAGTAATCTTACCCATTTTTACTGGATCCAGAGCAATTAAAGAGGTATTTTGGGCACAAAAGGCTCATTCCAGGTAGGATCCATAGGTAAAAAGGTATAAATAACACAATGTTCTATGCATTCATTATGCATTAAAATATTCTTTGAATCCCTGACATCACCCGTGCTAACTTAAGCATTAGAGTGTCTTTTGTAGGCACACCTGCACCGTCATCAGAGCTTCACCAGGGTAAGGAAATGTCAAGCCAGCAACCAGATACTAGAGCCGCGCAAAAGATTTGTGGAGTACAACTTGGTGTTGTAAGAACATTTACCATGCACACTACACTTATATAGTTATTAAGCTACATGATTGGGAGGAAACCACCTCAAAAAGGCTTGTAGAGTAATTACCACTAAGTACAAATGTTTGTGGTTTATATTGGGTAACAGTTCCTAAACAAGGCTCTGAAAACAATTACATGTTATCAGTGTCTTACTAGGTTCTTTCCCTATGATTTTTGTTCAAGGAAAATAGGTTGTACATGATTTGTTGTCTTTTCATTATTGCTACAAAACATTCTTTAAAGTAATTTGATATGCGGCACAACTTTTGGAGCGAACTTGATAACCGCATGTTGAAACTTGTTAATCATCACTCACCAATGATTTACATCTTTAGGCTCACTATTTCTGCAGAGTGACGTGAATAGATACCGTAACAGGAACAATCCAAAAATATTTCTCAAGTCCTTTTAGTTTCACAAGAAAAGCAACATCAACCAAATGAACTCCTTACCACAGATCTCCACTTCCCTCTTTCCTTCTCATCCATCAATTTAAATGCCTCTCACATGTGCACAAAACATGCATGCACGAATCACAAGTTCGTGAACCATCTTGGAATCAAAGAAAGAAAGTCAATTGAGATTCTGTGATGCAGTGCTAGCCGCTTTCAAAGATTGTGGCTCAGCAAGCATAATAATTCACAGACCTGTCCAAAACCTAGTTAACCAACTAGTCTATTCAGCTTCTTATCTTAGTTCATAAAGATTCTACTCTCAGCATAAATATTCAAAATCTGATCCGTCACCTTCTTCACCTATCCTTATCCTTACCCATCAACAACAACAGTGGGACAAACAAAGCCTCTTCAGTACCTTTGGGCTCTTTGCTGCTTTGTCTGCTCTTTTGGTTCTGCCTTTATCTCTGACCTCTCTGTTGTCATTCAAGATATTTTCTTTCCTTCTCTTTTTCTTTCTTTTTATCTATAATGTAATTGGTTCTTGACAAATAGTCAAAGATACCACCAGTCATCCATGTTTCACTGATAGATTTGATTGATGAGTTTTTCTACATACATTTAAGATGAAAAAATATGAACAAAATATAATGCAAATCTTTAACATTTTTGAAAATAAAAGCAACAATCTTTAAGAATAAATTTGATTGATTTGGTTCATGATAAACTAGCTCTCAAACACACTTGATTTAAAGTGAATTTCATCAATAACGTATTAAGGTTCCCTTTGATAAATATATTTTTATTCTTTCTATTTAATATATGTTTTCTCATCTTAGAAGAGTGAATTCCTTTAGAGGAAAAGAAATATATTAATACAGTAAACAAATTTGTAAACATTAAACGTTACAAGGGCAGATTTTATTCAGCAAGAACAGTAAAGTGCTGCTAGCCATTATTGATCAGAATGTTACATGGAGAATGAAACGTAGTTTTTCAGTCACAGTTTTAGTTAACAGCGATGCTCCAGTGCCTCCCTGTTTTCAGTACAAACCTAAGGCAGAGTGTAAGCTGCATAAATCAGCAAATAGTTTTTAGAGATGGACCCTAGTTAGATCAAGAAAAGGACTATAAAAACCGTAATAATGCACGGGATTATTTTTAATATTGATTATAAATATTAAATGTATAAGAAAAAATGTAGATTAATATTTTATTATTAATTAAATAATTTTAAAAATTTAATGAAGTATAAATTAATGTATAAAATGTTAAAATTAAATAAATATGATTACAGTTAGTACTTCAGAAGAATGAGAATGTTATCTGAACGATCCAATTCAACATATTGCAAAAATCATATTGTTTACATAACTCTTTCACAAATATTTTGTTTCATCAATATATTATATTCTGAAAAACACGTAATTTATTTTCACAGTTGAAGCCATATTCATCAAGCCTTAAAATTAGGTTTAATCTAATCACAACAATCATATTGTCATATAACCAAGTTCAATAACCATAATTGATGAAGTACACCATCTTCAACAACAACATTACAAAATTAGGCTTAATCTAATCACAACAACAACCATTAACAAACACTTCAATATTTGGTTCGATGAAATCATTGTCTGCTTGAAAGACAACAATATCTCCTTCTTTTAAGTCATTTTCAGAACAAAATAGCCTCCAAGAACTTCTATGTTTTTTTGATATTAGGATTTTGCAATTGACTATAATTTTAGGCCCTATAAGAAACACATCTTCTACATTGTCCTCTCGAATGAAGTTGGCAAACTTTGATGGCAAGCCCTACATGATTCATAAGGTTATTGTTAGTACATTCAGTATTTTCATTTAATTATACTTCTAAGGATAAGAAGAAATCAGAAGACATATACCAAGTGACTTGTTTTATTTTGATACTTTATCAATTTTATTAAAAATATAGATCTTGTATCTTGATGACTGATACGGTGCATAAATGTTGTCAAACTCTTTGGTGTACAACCACCTTTAAACACGGTTAGGTGAAATAAAGAATTTCCCAAATACTGAAACTGATGTGAGAGTCACTTTGGATGTGATACAAATTTCTCATATTACTCCAACCTTCAGTGATTCTTGGATTATTTGAATCCATGTCATAGGTAATTGTCGTGCTCTTACCATTTACATCTACTAAGTGCCACTGTGGACCTAATTTGTGTGCATAACCAACAGCAAAGTGTCAATCGACAAATCCAAATGGCTACAAATTAATGAAGACACTAAATTATTTTCCAACAATAAATAAAAACATGAACACTTTTTTCTCTGCAAGAACACAAACATAAACAAAAACATATATAAGTTATCAACTAACTTATATATCGCTTATTTTAAAATTATAATTACAAAAAATATGATTCTTCATTTGCCTTTAATCATTTTTAAAATATTATTAATGGTTAGAAAAAATGATATTAAAAAATTAAAAGTAATACAAAAAATAAAAATAAAGTCGTATGTATTTATGATTCTTCATTAAAGTCGTATGTATTTATTACAAATCAAAATAAAAATTAAAAGTTAAAAAAGTAATACAAAATATTAAAAAAAATGTCGCTGAATATTTTTTCTTCAAAATACTATATAGTGAAAAAGTATTATCAAAGCAACAAATAAAATACGAACAATTGTAAATCTTTAAAAGAGTTAATATAATTAAAAAATGTGTTGATTAAAATGAAAAGAAAATTGAGTACTATATTAAACACATTGTATTTACAAATTAAAATTTAAAAAAAGAAAAGTCAAAATAAGAAAAAACAGATAAATAATTAAATAATAAAAAGAAGTCTATATTATATATAAAACAAATATAGACTTTAAACAAACATTCATACAATTAAAATAAAGAAATAATAATTCTTTAAAGTTCAGCCAATTAAAATAAAAAACAAAATTGATTGTATAAATGGAAATGAAATAATTTTTTATCTAAAAACATTAACCAAATAAAAAAGACAAATGAAAAATATATTATGTATTTTTATAAATTTAAGTAAACCTTCAGAAAATTGAAATAAAGAAACTCTGATTCTTTAGATACCAAAACATTGTCAAAATTTTTGGTCTGATACCAACTGTAACATCCCGCAAGAATATTACTTTTGAAATAAATATAATAAAATAAATAACAAATTATTTATTGTCAAACCTCGTTTATAATGGTACTTTCCCAAAAACGCGAGAAAATTAAAAACCATGGAATCACATATACTACAATTATTCGCGATCAAAGTTTATTACAAACCATAAAATAACTAAAATAGCTGATGTTCAAAAACATGAAAATAAGTAAAAGATTAAAATCTTCAAATTCCCATTTCATCCCGCGCTCTGAACTCAAGCGTCTCCTGGCTCACCTGTCAAATCATCTGCTCCTGAATAATAAATCATCCGACCATCGTCAAACACAAGCAGATAGGGTGAGCCATGCATGTGTGTGTGTGTGTGTATATATATATATATACATACATATATATATATATATATATATATATATATATATATATATATATATATGACTCCCATCCCAAGAAAATAAATTTGCATCAATATTTCATTATTCCAAATTACCCATCCCTGATCTCATAGCCCTTCATGAGTCATATGCATGAAACTAGGTCTCGGGACTTTACTGTGCTCCCACGAAACTAACTCTTTTGTGGCCCAACTCTACGAGCCTAACTCGCTCGTAGTCCTGCCCTACAGACTTCTCGTCTGTAGAAAACCATCCAAGCTTACCTCGCTCGAACCCTAGCACGCACGCAATCACCATACTATGGACTCTTCGCCCAATAGTAGCCAACAAAAACATAACTGTTCCTTGCCCATCGTGCGCCCGACGCATGCAATCACCATACTAAAGACTCCTCGCCTATTAGTAGCCGACGGGAACTAGCCAGTTCCATGCCCATCATGCGTCCCACCACCAAGCACATCCCAGACCCCTATTGGACTTAGTCCATCAAGCCCAAGCACAAAGGTAAGTGAACTTAGTCCTTCAAATCCACTAATCCACGCAACAACCAATTTCTCAGCAACCAAAACCGCCTGGCACCGCCTAGACATCGCTAGGTGAAAACTGGCAGTAAACCGCTCGGCGGCCAAACCCCCACCGCCCAACGCTACTAAACAAACATGAGCTTCACAGCTCCGTCACCGCCTAGAGGACACAACCCTGCCGCCACGCGCCTCCTGCAGACAGTGACCACTGCCACTGATTTAAAGCCCTACCGCTTGGCGGCTCGCCCCGCACGGCCAGGCGCCATACCAATAGTGCAATGCTACTGGTTTTTGGCACTTTTTACAAGTCTTAATAGACCCCAAACATACAATATTTCTATCACTCATCAATTATAGCATTTCAAGACATAAAATCAAACCAGAATGTAATATGTACAATTAACTCATGCCCAAGTAAACTATTATCACATCTCAACATTGCCTCACATGATTCACTACAGGAACAAGCCATAAGATATAAATATGACACCCCCCATTTACCACAATACAAATTACAGTTTACATTACCCTTCTCAAATTTCATTTACACCTAAGTCATATCGCAAAAATGATCTTTAGTACACACACGTTAGAATGTTCACTCAATTCTAAAGAGTAAACCCCTGACCATTAACCCAATTCTCACAAAAATCACCCGTGACTCCCCAAGAACACAACTCACAACAAACCTCGCCAAGCACCCTCTACTCTGATGCATCGCTTGGCGGTAACCTAAGTGCCGCCAGGAGGTTCATACCAATATTGTGTTCTGCCACATTTTCCAGCATTCAACAGTATTCACAAACACCCCCATTTCAGTTCGCATTCAGTTTGACATGATTTCACGTACACATGGTATCCAGATTTCATATCCTAATCACGTTAACTTCAATTTCCATATAACATGGCTAATCACAACGATCAACCACGTTAATCCCACATGAACCCTAAATCCCCAATTCAAGTAAAAGTTCATGCAATAGTCCACCAATTACAAATTTACAGATAATAATCCATCATACCGATTAACCTTGTATCATAAGAATCTCTCCCAAGCCTCTCACATCACGGAAATACCAAAAATCAGAAAGAACTAGGCAGGCTAGTTGGTGTCGCTTGGCGGACAACACTTAGCCGCTACGCGGTGCATAGTAGAAACCCAAAAAATGGGTTCTAGAGGCATGAGCCGCCTGGCGGGCCTTCAACGCCGCGAGGCAGTTTCTGGAAATTTCCAGAAACGCGACAAGTCTCAACGAGAGTCCAATTTTCAAAGTCCATGTAATCCAGAATAGCACGAAAATACATACAAAATATAATACACATCAAATTAACTCCTCTAACCTGGATTAAAGCTTTCCTTGAATGATTTTGTTCTTCTTCCCTTTGACTCAAAAATAATCTTCCTTGGCTTCTCTCAATTTAGCCCCAAAAATCCACTCACACTCTCAATTTCCCACTAAAATTCGCACTCCTCTGCCTATCCCACGATAACCTCTGCGGAAACCTTTCTGCCCCCTCTCAGTTAGCTTTTTAATGATGTTTTAATGGTGGTTTAAGGTCCTAAAACGAAAATTACATTAACGAGTGGTGTAATTGCCATTCAAACACACTTAATTAGGTTGTTTTGCAGCTACCCAAATTACATTAACGAGTGGTGTAATTGCCATTCAAACACACTTAATTAGGTTGTTTTCTAGCTACCCTTGACAGCTAGGTCTGCTAGGGTTTCCTTTAACCCTTCAACTTCAAATCAAAACTAAAAATAGCCAAAATAAAGTTGAGTTTGAGTTCTCCAAGACTTGAACCCAGAACCATGCAATGCCAAATCAATGCCAAACCATCATACCAAATCATATTTCATGCTAACTAATATGATTCACGTATTATCACATTCTATAACATAATTAATATATATTTAAAAATAATACTAATTTAATAACACACAAAATGGCATACATAGGACCAGAACCCAAGTCCTCTCACATAATAAAGTACTTTCAACCACTTAAGCTAGCACTTTTACATATGGTAACATTCCACATTTATTGTCTTAAAGGTTCTCATTACCTGCATTTATTAACTATTTAATTTTTTCCGGGTCTTACACCAACTTTCCATTTAATCCTATGATTTGGAATTCCTTAACATTTGATATCATTTAGAAACTCTTGAGTAAACCACTCACCTTGAATTTCTTGATCATCATCAGATTGGCAAGGATTGTCTAAACTTAAATAACTTAGTTCTTCACCACAAAATAGAGATAAAATGAAGTCATTTACTTGTTCAACACTATCAATTGTAGGGCAAAGAGTCATGATATTTTCAATTAGACCACATAAATAAATTTGACTAAAGAAAGTACAAGTGTTTCACTTTCCTGAATTAGAAGATTTGCTGGTATTGAAATGTTCGCTTCACCACTTTCATTCAAATTCATATTTCCATCTCCAATTTTAAGAATCCAATCAGCAAATTCTTTTATATCTATTTCACTTTCATTTGAAACAACACTCTTTAACCTCATGTTTTGTGATAGCTTAAAAACTGTGCAACATTCCCACAAATCAGAGTAGGTAATTGATGAGTTCACAATATCATACCTTGATCCCTTTCTTACTATCGACAAGATTTGTCTAAAATCACCACCTAAGACAACAACCTTTCCACCAAATGGTTTGTCAACATTATCTTCATTTCTAGCTGATAACGCTGTCGTTGACGCGATCAAATAAATACTACTAAACTATAGCAACTTCAGTATTGCTAAGATAGTATTCAAGAAAATAGAGAGGTAAAGTAACCCTAAGTCGTCTCCCAATGAACACGGAATTGATTTTTAACAAATTAGTTCTTATAAAACTATACAAATGAGTTAGTCAAATAAAGTAAAAAATATGGGGGATTAAGATAAACAAAGATAGAAATAAAATTTAAAAGATAAAAAGAAATAAAAACAATAGTAAAGAAAATAGATTGATTCCATTGCTTTTTCAAAATAGATTCATCATCGGTTATCTAAAGATT
>Ga0214542_1011983_pt1 | contig 11519 bp, 6 predicted proteins | sample CNSS1metaG_FD_160096 | JGI IMG/M metagenome (GOLD analysis project Ga0214542, IMG submission 160096) | Root nodule microbial communities from cowpea collected in UCLA plant growth center, Los Angeles, California, USA - CNSS1 | ecosystem: Host-associated > Plants > Roots > Nodule | place: USA...
CGGGGATTGAGCAACGACAGCAGAAAAAGTTGCGTCCAAGTGTTGGTGTGAGACGGAGCGGGAGCGGGAGAGGGAGAGGGAGAGGGATTCGGGTTAGGGTTTCTCGTTGGGAGGGGTTTTGGGGTTTCTGGACCAGTTGGTGGGAAAACGTGGAGAAGAGGTGTGTGTGGTGCGGGTCTGTGTGTGTGCGGGAAGAAGGAGCGCAGAGGGGTTTGAGGGCGCTTTGGAGAAATGGAGAAGCGGTGGAGCGGTGCGGTGGAGCAGTGAAAGACTTTTCAAAAAAGAAAAAAGAAATGCGCGGACTGGTGTTGGGTGAAAGTGGCAACGGGCTGTGACCACACGCGCGTATAAGGAGAATGACTCTTCCTGCACCCAATTTAATTTTTCAATTAAAAATTAAAAATTTTAAATCTGATTTCCGTTGCCACGTAAGGTGGTCATCAAAGTGGTAATTTTGGGATGTCATTCTATCATTATTCTTTCGGAAAACATGGTCGGGAGTAGAGATTTACATTTCTCTTTTTTATTTATTTAAATTATATTGATTACCGGTTTTAATTTAAGCAAAACAATTAGATAAATTTGTTTAATAATTAATATATTTAATATAGTTTTAAGAATGACATATAAAATAATTAATTTTAAAAAATTTAGCTGGAATCAAACTTGATTTTCTTAACTTAAGACTTAAAACAATATCGAATTGGGTTAAAGATAGTTGGTATGTAATCTATCAACAATCATTCTTATTTATTTTTGGATTACAAATATTTTTAATATCTTAATTTATTAATTTGTATTAAAAATTATAATTAATCTTTCTTTAAAAATGTGATCTAATTTAATTTTTTTAAAACACGTGAATTTTATATTTTAGTCAAATTTTGTTAATAATTTTTATAATAATATTTGAAAAGAATTCGATGAGCATTTTAATTCTATATTAATATAAAGAAATAATTGAGTTAATTTATTTTCATTATATTAAAACAAATATGTAAAATAAATTACAAAAATATTAAACCAACTCACAAATATCAATCCCATTGAGATAAATTTTTTGACTCATTACAGAATAGATTGAACTAAGCTGACATTTACTCAATCCATGAGTTTTGTCGACTCACTTTCACCCTGTGTCCAAATAATATTTATTAACATATATTTAAATAGTTATTATTCAAACAACATTTAAATTCTCCTTTTTCAATTTATAATTCACTATATAATAATTTTTAACAATATTTTAAATTTCATACCAAAATTATTATTGAATATAACTGAAGTTAATAATCATGTTATACCTCTCATAATTAACTATACAATAATTTAAATAAAAAAATTAAAACTTGTATTAAGAAGCTAAGTTTTCATATTTTAAATCTTTGTCTGTATAATTTAAAATATTTATTTATTATATACAGAGTTCTATTGAGGTAAGTAAAATAACAAAGGGTTTATTTGAACATTTTTTTATTAGAAACGATGTATCGCTTTTCGAGTTTTACAGTAGTAAAAATTCCATGCTGAAAAAAAAAAAGTTAACTTCTTTATAATTTCAGTGGTGTCATAATTACTTTTATAATATCAATATATGATAAGTCCAATTCTTAAGATAAATATTATAGAAGATTCTAAACTTATCCTAGATATATCCTTATATTACATAATTGTATAAAAAATTATATAATCCTGATAAATTATTTTCTCTTTATTATTTTTATCTATTCAGAACTTATATGCTTTATTTCCAATGTCATTTTTTTTTCTGTCATTTCCTTTTACTATGAAAGAAAATATGAATTCAAAAGGTTTGTTACTATCTTTGAAGGAAGTAAAAACCCAATTAGTTACATGTTAGTATGCCCGTTAAAATTTGGTTTTATTAATAATTATTTTAAAATTCATATTTAAAAAAAAACATATTACTTCACTATATAAACCTTTGCACGCATGAATAAAATAACGATAATAAATGTTAGAAGATACTAAATAATATCTGCAGATACCAAAAATTAAAATTTTCAGTTTAACTTGATTTTTTATGAACACCTCATGTGGATGTGTTTTATGCACTTTAAATAATACTTTGTGCTGTGTCACCTCAGCATCTCTTTTTTCCGTAAATTCCAAAATTCTTGCCCTTGAATTCTTAATTCCACAAAATCTTTAATTTATTATTTGACTTTGATTAATGAAAATACTTAAATTAAAGATTTTGTAAATTTAGAACCAAATAGCTTTATAGCTTGTGAGTTTGAAACTACAATAAGGTATATAATTGTATAATTGTAATCTAATGTTAATTAAATACAATTGTTTTTCAAAATCCTTGTTTTACAACTAAAAAATATTACACAAACACAATATGAGATTATATCTTTCTCGCATGTATATACAATCTAAATCACTTTAAATTAAGCTGTTAATTAATCCCATATACAAAAGATAATGATTGTTAATTAAACTTGGAATTTATAGAGTAAAAGATAACGATTCTATCAACTTTAACATTTTTGTTGTGCATCACATTAGTCATATGCTTGGATATCTATATAATTAACTTTTGCTTTGTGTCTCTTCAGAATATTTGCTGCTATAAGCTGAATAATATAAAATGTCCAAATTAGTGGTAATAAGTATGAAGTTAGGGTTTTCATAAAGATTATTATTTTTTTTATAGAAACACGTGCATGTGTTTTGGCATTTTGTGAGGGAATTAGTGAGACATGGAAATTAATAATTAATAGCAAATTCCCATGCCTCTTAAATGAATGCCACGAATGGGAATCACATGCCTATGTCCATATTTAATGTCCATACAATGCATCCATCTAATCTATTATTCATGGTTTAGAGAGGTCGGCATAGATGCTCACCAATCTTTATCTCTTAACCAATTTTAAGTAAAGTCACAACAATCATGCATCGAAGTCACAAACTAAAAACTATGAAATTATAGTTATTATTTGATGTTAAGTTAGTTGGCATAGTATTATTAGATCAATTATTGTATGTGAGAGACACGGTTTATTTTTAAATTTGGAGTTTTAATTAAAGATAACAAAAATATTTTTAATAACAAATATTCATAGATAAAATATATGATGAAACAAATAGATATACATGAATGATGAATGTGAGTATTTAATTATTGATTAAATATATTTTTGTTTTAGAAAAAATTAGAATTAGTCTCTTTTTGAAATTTTAGTCTAATTTAGTCATTTAATTCTAGATATGTATAAATTTAGTCATTTTAATCAAATTTTGTTAAGTTTATTTGATATTTCTAACGTGTTTAGCTAACATTGAAACAAAAATGTATCAAACAATGTTAATAACTCAAATGCTACTAGAAAAACGTTGACATATCAAATTAACTTAACAAAAAATGGTTAAAAGAACTAAATTTAAACATTTCTAAAGTTGAGAACTAAATTAAGTTAAATTTTAAAAATGAACTAATCTCAATTTAAAAAAAAAAGTTAAAAAACCAAAAACATATATAATCTCCTTCCTTAATTATTTGCTTGTAGATGAACCATAAATGATGAGTACTAATATTTAATTATTTATTTATAGATGAAGTAAAACGAAATATTATAGTATTTGATCCACAAATATTTGTTACTTTTAATAATTATTAATAAATTTTATTTAAATATCTTTTTTAATAAATCAAGTTACATATTAATCATTGAATAAACGTTTAAAATTTGACCATTATTTTAAATTAGACTTATAAAAATAAAATTACTTTTTTAAAATTTATATTTTAGTACAAATTATTTAAGTTTATTTTTTAAAATTTATTTATAATGAATTATATATTAAAATTAATTTTTATATATATGTCATTGTTGACCTAACCCCTCTCAAACAAGAATTAAGTTTGATATATTTTGTCAAACACGGCGTCTTGAAACGAGATCTGGCAGGCACAAATGGGACATACTACCATGTCTTAAGCCGCAAGATGAACTTCAACGCTGCGTTGCACATGCCACGTCCGTGTGGGATGGAAATAATTTCTTTTTTTAATTAAATTTCAACATTTATTAATGTATGTAAAAGGTCAAATAATGAAATTTATGATTTGATAAATTAATGGGTTAAATATATTTTTGTCCTTACCTTTTCAGTAAATTTTGAAATTAGTCTATTTTAAAATTTTGGACCAATTTAGTCATTTATCTTTCAAAATATGTGAATTTAGTCCTTTTAATCAAATTTTGTTATTTCATACGCATTTCATGATTGTATTTGAGTTGTTTATATTGCTTGACACATCTTTATTGGAAGACATTTTTATTTTAAGGTTAAGTCAAATACTATTATAAAACGTGTTTGAAATGCCAAATAAACTTCACAAAATTTGATTAAAAGAACTAAATTCACGTATTTTAAAAGATGAATGACAAAATTTGTTCAAATTTTTTGAAATAAACTAATTTTTAAAATTTACTGAAAATTAAAAAAAAATTATATTTAACCCTAAATTAATTTCAAAAACATAAAAGTAATTATTCTTGGGGTTGACGTCACGTGCCGTTACTACTTCGCGTAGCATATAGAACCAGCTAGATATTCTCCCTCTCACGCACCTTTTCTTTCATTAACTTTGGTTTCAAGGTAAAACAAAACCAATGTGAAAAGATCATAAATTGGAGGAAAAAATAAGGTATCAATTAAAAACTAGAAACCGCATATTCCCCTCTCTGTTACTGTGTATCTGGTTTATCTATAAATACCATGCTGCTCCTGAAACACCATTTCATTGCAGAACAAGAACAGAATCACGAAATTTGTTTCAATATTCAGAGACTCTGAATTTGGAGATGGAAGCGAGAATTAGAAAGAGCCAATTGCAAGGTTCATCAGAAAAGGGAGAGAGATCAGAGAAGAAGGTGACAGAGAGTGAGAAGACAAAGAAACCTGTTGAAGATATTAATGCTAGTGCTGATGCTTTCATCAAGAACTTCAGGAAGCAACTTCTCATCCAGAGGCTTCAATCCATAGAAAATTATGAGCAAATGCTTAAGAGGGGTCTCTAATCTCATCACATCGTTGATTAATTTCGATTTAATATAAATAGGTTTAATTTTCTGTGTCTTCATTTGTTGTTTCTTTATTGCAGAACCATGCAATGGTTTAGCAGATTAATATAGTTGCTGTTAATTATTGTGTAAAAGTTAAAACGTATATTGGTTTTATACTTGCTTTTTCGTGTCTTCATGTTCCTCTTCAGATGCATTCTTCTTTTGTGATGGAGATTTTTGAAGCTAAGTCTATGATAAATTGGTTTTTTATTCTTCGCTGATTTTTTACTTATAGCACAAAAAGAATCCAAAATCTTTTGTGTATGAAGCTACTTTGAAAAATGAAAGAAATTTATTTTAATTTATGTCAGAACAAGTTTTATCCTTTCATTCTCCCTTTCACACACAAAATTGAAGATAGGCATAACAAGAAACATAATTGGTGGAGCATTGCTTCCTGCACCCCTCTTTTTTTCTGCACCACCATATAATATTTTATCCCCATTGTATCCTTGAATAAAAATACATTAAAATTCTTTTTTTTTTCTTTCTTCACACGCGTCTCTCTTAACCTTCACGCTGCTATGTTCATCATCTTCACCCATTACCCATTTTGTCGTTACAAAACTATTTTTGGATTGACCAAAATAGAATGCACTCCCAGATTTGGTAAGACATACCAGATTGGATAATCAAGTATGTAATTATGGATCTAGTAATGCATTTTTGGCTGCATTCAATGGTTGTATGCAATACTTATATTTTTTGATTGTTGAAGTTTTAAATGTACATTTGTCTTGTGGCATGATAAATCTAATAATTTGGTTTAAGATTTTATTTTATTAAACTCTTTAACATTTCAAACAAATATCATAGGAATAACACGAGTATGTTGTTTATGTTTTAAGTTTGATACTTTTGTTGGAATGCGCTTAGGCTTCTTTAATTTTATAGTTGAGGAACATTATTTTATATTCTTATTAAGACTTAGGAGAAATACAATGATAGACTCTTTTGAAATCAATATTTATCTATTTTGTTATGCCAGTTGGACATTTGGGAGATTTATTCAGATGTTAGTTGCACATTCATTATATTTGTTGCTGTCTCTTCATCACTTGACCAACTTGATATGCATTACTTGATCCGAAAGTGTATACCAAATTTATATAACGGATTGACCAACTCTGTATGTTAATTACATGCCAAAATAGAAAATCTCGTATACACTATTGGATCTGGGAGTACATTCTGAATTGGCCAATCCAAAAATAGTTTTATTAACATGAAATTGGTAATGTACGAGGAAGATGACGGAAATAAAAGCTTAAAGGTCAAGAGGGATATTACGTGAAAAAAGATGACGGAATTGAGATTTTATTATATTTTTATTCAGAGGTAAGGCGGGATAAAATTTGATAGGTGCAGGAAGAAATGCCTTAACCAAATGTATGTGAAACGGAGTCAACCCAAAACTTTGGATCAGCCCAAAACTAATTCTGGATTTTAAAATATTTTTAAAAGAACTAAAAATAATTTAATTAAGTTACATTGTATATTATTATTATTATTTAATTAATACTCGAAACCTAATCCTGTGGACAAGGTCAATACTCGAAAGCCATCAATACTAAATACCAAAATCTTGATACATCAACATCTTAATTTGTAAATATGAAAATGACACAATGGAGAGTGTACAGGTAATTGGTGTATTGCTTATGAAACACATCAAACATTAATCATAAAATGAATATAGGTAAAGGTAAGAAGTGACAGAAGCATGGATGAGTCAGATGTGTACCAACATGTGATTTTTTAAAATGGAAAGCAACCAGAAATACCTTGTTCAAATGCCTTCTTCATAAAAAAATTTTAGGAGGGCACATCTATAACTCAACCCCCTCAGATTGTAACCCATTAGCCTCAGCAAGCTCGCAGACCTTATCAATAAATGTTTGAGTGCCTTCAACTTTCACAGCTGATGCAAGGAAGTACTTTTGCTTATAAAGACTCACCTTTAACGTTCACACATTGTTCTTATGACCGCATAAAACCCATGCATTCACACAATAACTATAAATCCATACTTCAACTTCAAATCAAAATTTTCAAACTACAGAATCAAGATACTAATCAATCAACCGATCTATTTTAGAACTAGGAATTAATATTTGAATTATATTATTTACCAAGCTAAAATTAATCAAAATTAGAATTACACTACAATCATAGCTAAAAATACAATATTAACATATGAGAGAAGTTTAAACCAAATTTTTCCTAAAAGCAAGAAATTAGACATTAAACACAACGCAAACAATTAGCCTAGAAAAATATGAACTATTAGAGAATGGTCATAGCCCAAACTTAAAGCCTTTGCATTCTAGGACAAACATAAAGAATAAAAAAAAAAAATAGACCAACTAACTAAAACTGCACTCAAATATGTGCTCACTGCATAGAAAACTGTAAATGACAAAAGAATCAACTAATCTAAAGTTCAAGTATTCCAACAAGAGAAAAACAACTCAAATCAATAAAATCAAATAGCAAACAATCCAAATCAGCATCTAAACCATAATTGACCCCCAAGACAGTGTTTACATCTCTTTCACTCAAGTGTTTCGGTCTAGGTGTTACTCTTTAGCACATTATGCAAACTCACATTATCATAAACTTAGAAAGTTTCTACTAATCACCAATCAAATTAGAAATGCACTCAAGATCAATAGGACTTCAATCAAGGCTTGTAATGTGACCGGTATAGGTGAGGTAAAACGAGGAAAAAAATCAAAGTTAAAATCAAAGAGAAGTGAGATAGACCTACCTAAAATCAAATCTACCAAAACCAGTTACAACTAAAAATTTAGCTACCTAAAACTTAAAATAACACTAAAAAGGCTAAAATTACAAAATCTGATAAATGAATTATTAAACTACTGTATAAAAATGCAATACAACTACTTGAAAAACTTCTAATTAGCAAAAAGAAAATAGAAAACAAGTCACAACTGCTCCTCGCTCCTTGCTCCCTGTCGCTCCTAGCTCCTCGTTCCGACCTCCTGCCTATTACCTCCTTGTTGCTCCATGCTCCTCGCTCATCTCCTTGCTCTTCTTTACCCGCCGCTCCAAGCTCCCAATTGCTTCTCGCTCTACTCGCTGCTCCTGCCTCCTTGTTGCTACTCATTCAATGCTCTTCGCTCTTGGCTGCCCGCTGGTTCCGCCTCCTTGCTGCTCCTTGTTTCTCGCTCCATGCTCTTGTGTCATCTCTTTTGGTTGTCGGCTTGTTCCTCTCTCTGCCCTCCTTGCTGCTCTTAACTCTTTGCTTTTCTCGCTCCTCGCACAAAGTTAGACCACACACACCATAAAACACAAAAAAACAGACCACAAAACACACAACACACCAAACACATAACACAAACATAAAAAACACACACACCACATACAACACCCCACACAAAAGACAATATAAATCGAAAACACCCAACAACCCACACAACCACAAAAAGAAATAAAAAGAACACACGACCACAAAAACAGTCAATACAACCACAAAAACACTGAACACAACAACAAAAACACAAAACCACACAAAACATGCACAACACAAAATACAACAAAACACATCCAATAAAACATATACAACACAAAACACAACAAAACACATACAACACAAAACACACACACACCATAAAACACACAACCACACAACACACACACACACACACCAAACACATTACACAGAACACAAAACAACAAAAACACACAAAACACAAAACACATACAACAAAAAATCCACAAAACATACAACACAACCAGAAAATCACAAAACCACAAAACACCCAACACAACCACAAAAACACACACAAAACACAATAAAACACAGAATACAAGACACAAGACACAAAACACAAAAACACACATGCATTCCAAATTTTTAAGTCATCATTCATTTTGAAAGGATCTAGGTTATCCCTAGAACATTGAGAATGCAGGCATAAGTATTGATGAAATGTAGGTGCAGTCAGAACAAATGCTAATGCAGTTTCTTCTTGAAAAGAATGTAAGAACATTATCATTGAGAAGGAGCTAAATCAGAGTTTACCTCATAAGTATTAAGTAAAAAAGTCCAAATAAAGTACCTTAATGATCCTTCGAACAAAAATGGACTCTGAGGGACAATGGCCAAATGTGTACGTAGTTCTCTGACAGAAATATTTTTAATATCCACGCCATCAATTGAGATGGAGCCTGTACATATTGGAGTAAGACGGAAAAGAGCATTTAACACACTGGACATTCCAGCACCTGTTCTTCCAATTATTCCAACCTGAATACATGTTGTGTAATTAGTAATAAACCTAATGGATGTGGAACCTAAGAAAACTTCAGTACAAATTCAAAAGTAGTTCACTGACTTGGGTTCCTCCAGCAATTCTAAAACTAAGATTGCAGAGTGCAGCTGGCAAAGATGGCATATACTTCAAAGTAACACAATCAAATTCGATAAATCCTTGATTTGGCCAATCTGGATTCAAGTATAGGCATCCAGTTTGTTCTTCTTGAGGAATGTCCATGTACTAAAAAACATTAAACGGATATTAGGCGTCAGCGTATATATGTCAAAACATGTTTCAATTAAGGGAAATAAGTCTTATTCATACTTGAAGAGTTCTTTCAACTGAAACCATTTCCTTTTCTGTTTCAGTGAAGCTTGATAAAAAACTTCCCAATAAGGACACAATTGGAGCTGCATATGAGAGGGCCAATCCTACCTGTGGAAAAAAGGTTACATGTTCAGTTTTGATATAAATTGGTTGATCAAATCAGAGATTTAATTAAAGATTAAAGGATAGCAAACAAAACAGTCCTGGGGTACCAAAGTTGATGGGCAGACTGCCACGAGATCCAATAACAGCCATCACAGCTATGAAAGAGATGATAAATGCACCTAATAACTGGAAGAAAATAATTATTAGCAACAACCAATAATCCAGATTCAATAAAAATTCAAATGTAACCTTTGGATGTACTGTATTGTTGCACGTATAAATCATATAAAGTGTAAATGTCAATAAATATACTTGGCTCAAAGGACATGAAGACGCAAGGAAAGCCACAAACTTGCTACTATCTCTGTGTAGGAAGTCTTCTGATACAAGGTTACATGTTCAGTGAATTTGGTAAAGAAAAAGTCCTGGTAAAAATGAACATTGTAACATAGTTAATTAGTTACACCAACTCACATCGGTAGTATAAATTTTCCCAGTACATACGACAAGCAACTAATGCATGTAGAAAAAAAAAACTTTAAAGTGCAGTAAAAGTCAAGAAAATGTATTTAGGTTTAATATAACTCCATAAAACCAGCTTACAACGTGGAATGTACACCTACTTATATATTATAATTTAGTTATATTTCTAGTCATTGTAAAACTTTCAACAAAAAGGTATCGGTAAAGGCACCATAACCAGATAAAGAAACCAAACAAATAGCCAGCACTTCAGAAAGTTCAGTTGACAGTGCTGGCTATTTCCAAGTAACCTTGAAAATAACTATGCTTTAAAGTAGTTGTTTAAAAACACTAATCGATATCTAACAATCTTTTCCTCTGATAGTAACAGATCTTGATAGGTGGATACGCGTGCTGCAGGTTCATCTTTATGATTGCTTTCTTTAGGAAGATACAGCATGTACTTTTCTTAATTTTGTGAAGGTAGTTATTATAATATATAGATCAAACAATAGTTTCCAGCCACGTCTAAATCTTTACTTAATAGCATACATATTTTTTGGCAAGAAATTTCACATGGTAAACGTGGTTTTGAGAAACACTAAAAACTACAGTAATCAGTAGCAGTAAGGTCACTCCATAAACAAAATTTTCATATTATGAATGGATGTGACAAGTAAAAGATTTTAAACAAATAGCTATCTTCTCGTCCCCAAATCTTATTGATATGCAATACGTAGTTCTCTGACAGAAATATTTTTAATATCATCAATTGAAATGGAGCCTGTACATATTGGAGTAAGACGGAAAAGAGCATTTAACACACTGAACTTTCCAGCACCTGTTCTTCCAATTATTCCAACCTAATGGGTGTGGAACCTAAGAAAACTTCAGTACAAATTCAGAAGTAGTTCACTGACTTGGGTTCCTCCAGCAATTCTAAAACTAAGATTGCAGAGTACAGCTGGCAAAGATGGCATATATTTCAAAGTAACACAATCAAATATAAATCCTTGACTTCGCCAATCTGGATTCAAGTATAGGCTTCCAGTTTGTTCTTCTTGAGGAATGGCCATGTACTAAAAAACATTAAACAGATATTAAGCGTCACCATATATATGTCAAAACATGTTTCAATTAAGGGAAATAAGTCTTATTCATACTTGAAGAGTTCTTTCAACTGAAACCATTTCCTTTTCTGTTTCAGTGAAGCTTGATAAAAAACTTCCCAATAAGGACA
>Ga0214542_1011985_pt1 | contig 11519 bp, 6 predicted proteins | sample CNSS1metaG_FD_160096 | JGI IMG/M metagenome (GOLD analysis project Ga0214542, IMG submission 160096) | Root nodule microbial communities from cowpea collected in UCLA plant growth center, Los Angeles, California, USA - CNSS1 | ecosystem: Host-associated > Plants > Roots > Nodule | place: USA...
ACTTTAATTTTTATAAATATACTTTTATTTTGTTCATTAACTTAATAACATTACAATATCATCAATTATAAATATAATTCGAAAAATGTGTACACGCAGGCGCGATAGCGCCTGTGTTTACACTAGTGTATAATAAAGGAAATTTATCATTTTGGTGTCTACATTTATTTTCCAATTTTATATTTTAAATAAAAAAAATTAATATTTTTTTAAATTAAAATAATTATTTTATCAATTTTTATTTTTAAATTACTATTTATTTAAATTTAACCAATTATTTCACTTTGACATTTTTTTAACCTAATACTTTTTTAATTATCAAAGTAACCAATAAATAAATAAAAAATATTTACAATAAAATAAAAAATATTATTTATAATTAATTTTATAATTATAACAACATACAATGATTATAAGTAATAATTATTATTTTTTTGTTATTATAAAAAACAATAACATGTGCATAGCATAAATATTTTCACTATTCAATGACAAAATGTTTTTTATTTATTGTGTATATATTTTTTTTTCTTAGTTTTACTCTTTTAATAACTGTTTTTTAAATTTAAATAAGTACAATTTTTAAAAATGAATAGAAAATATCTTTTGGTTTACACATAATTGTCCTTTTTAGTAATCATTTTCTTAAATTTAACTAACTATTCATAAAAAAAAAACTACTTATATAATAAATATATTACATATAATAAATTTACAAAAAAAATTATACTTATTTTTTATAATTTTTTTAATAATTATTTATAATAAAAAATATTAAACACGCTTGAACATGGGCAATTTTTATACAACATGCTTAAATGACAGTTGAATTATTTATGCTTAAAATTGATGTTTTCAAATTTAGTTAAAATATTGTACTTACCATTCAATAATTTATTATTATCAATAAAATAATTAATAATTATATAAAAAGGAAATTTACATTCAATTTAACTGTAAAAATAAAATAGTTAGATATTATATATAATTAATTATTTAGCTTATAGATATTATAATTATATTTTATTATAATAATAATAATAATAATATATAATAAAATTAAATCTATTTTTAATTCTTATACCTGAACAGAAAATTAAAATTCATCAATATTTAAAACTTTTATATGTTTTGGTATTTTCAGTTTTAAAAATAAATAAATACAGTCATCAATAATTCAGTTGCGCTTATTTTGTTGTGTCAAATGTTGTTTTGGAATTGATGTTAAAGTTGTTTATATCTTTTACTCATTGGATCTCAAATGTTAATTTAAAAGACAGTTTAATACGTAAAATGTTAAAGTTTTAACACCAAACTATATCAAAATTTTAGACATTAACAATTTCACTTTCCTATTAAGTTTTTTGAACTACAATAATATTTAATCCTATATAATATTAATTTATATTTAGAGATATTAAAATTTTCAATAACATATATTGTTTTTTCTGTTTGTAACTAAATATACCTTTTGACAGGTATGCTTCCTATAGTCTAGTTATTAATTTTATATTTTCAATTATATTGTATGATAAATTTGTCATATTTTACTTTACCATGTTTATAATTAATTTGGCCATTAAATGAAAATATTATAATTTATTCTTATTATCTATTATGAATTAATGTTATGTTAACTTAACATTTACCTATGTACTAATAAAAAATACATATCAAGTTTTGGTTTATTTTATTTTTATCTACATGTTTTATCTTCTTTAAAAGAATTTATTTAAGTTCGATTATTTATAAAAAATGACAAATGCCGCCATAACACATAATAAATAATAAGTATTTTATAATTTTTTCTTAAGGAATTTGTGCAAATCTAAGACAATTTTTTAATTCACGACTAAATTAGATACAAAGTTCACAAAATTTTTAAGAAAATTTTTTTTATCAAACAGTTGGTGTGCAACAACAAATTAACATAGTATATTTACAATTTATCAATATTAGACTTCAATCACTTTACTCTCATATATTCTAAATTATCTCGATTTCATATTCATGTTAAAATCAACTCAATACTCAAATTCTATTCCTAAAGTCTTTGAGCCTATGATTACTCGTCAAGTTTCAATGCCTTGAATCCTTAATAAGTGAACTCATGCATTAGTTTTAATAGTCAAAGATTATTAATGAACCAAGTTCTCTTCTTAAATACAAGCATCCATTTGGTATTCAATTTCAAGTCTATATCCTAAAGATATTTCCTAACACCTCAACAATCATAAGCATGGAACAATCCACATTTAGAATGAAACATGGAAATCAAACACTAACTTTAATTGGAAAAGCATGGAAATCAAACACTAACTTTTAACAACGCAATTTTACATTAAAATTCAGTATTTTATATATAATCTCAACAAATAGGAATTATTCTCCATGGCGGATAACCTGGACTTTTACAAAATTGAAAAAATTGAAACTATAAAGTAGAAGCAATCATTGTCCCAAAGTTCTCGACAACTGCTTAATGCTGCAATTGCGCCCAATGAGTCAGCCTAGCGCCCAATGGTGATTTTTTGGCCTTCTGGAGTGGTTAAAGGCAATATATACTTGTAGGTGAGTCATTTTTCCATATTTGCAATGTTGGGTGCGATTCTAGTGTCCCTCAAAACATAGGTATTTATCTTAAAATTATTCTCTTTTTTTTTTTCAATCATGCTTCCTTGAGTTCTAGTTTGTTTTCCTCCACCATAATTGCTTCCTATTAACTTTTTCCACACACTCAAGATAGATATTAGAGGTAAACAAGCTTAAACATACTAAAATATAAAACAATGCAAAAACAAGATAAATTTGGAGATTAAACAAAATAAAAGTTACGAAGATGTTGATTTTATTCCCAAAACTTAACAACAATAAAAGGTAGAAAATAACATTATCAATTATACATTAACATGTTACAATAAATAAAAATTTCATCTGCTAAAAGTTATAATATTTTTTATCAAAATTATCGATGAATAAAATATATTAGTAATCACCAACATTTATTGATAAAATTAAAATTATCGACGACTCATTGATAAAATAAAATGCATCTATAAAATGTTAGTTAACTTTGACTGATGGATAGAAAAATATGTCAATAATTATTTGTCACAATTATCAACAACCAAAATTCATCAATAATTACTAACAAATTTTGATCATCGGTAAATATCAACTTGGTCTTCTTGTTTCTCCTTCTCCTTTTTTTTTTCTTTTTCTTCATTCTTATATTCTTTCTCCTCCATCACTAGTCATTATTGTCCCCGTTTGCCTCCATGGTTATACTTTTTGCTATTACCGCCATCACCCCAACAATTGTCACTGTCACTGTCACATACTCTTCCTTCTTTTCTTCCTAGTCCTCCTTCTTCTCTACTTATTTTCACCAACTTTTAATTATTTTATAACAAATATTTGTTGTGGTTTGACTGCAAAATTAGTGTCCATTTTATTGACATATTTATCAATGGAATTACCAACAAATTTAGTGACGAAACTTACAAAAATTGAATTACCAATGTGTTTTCAAAAATTTCAGTTAGACAAATTTACCAATGTATTTTAAAAAAATCCATTACCGATAAATTTACCAAAAAATTTAAAAAAAAAATTCAATTACCGTCAAATTTACAAACAAATTTTACCATGACATGGTTAAAGACTAAAGCAAAAATTTTGGTGTCCATTTTACCGATGAAAATATTCGTCAATAACAAACACTATAAATTACTAATGGAAGTTATTGACAAATATATTATTAACTGTTATATTTTTGTTAGTAATTAAAATTAGAATTTACTAACAAATTTATTAGTGACGAATATTTTTGTCGGTAATTAAAAATTTAAAATATGTCGATAAAATTTGTTTATAAACTATGTTTTGTCGACAATTTTTTTTTTGTGTGTAATGTCGGTAATTTAGGATTTCTCTGTAGTGTCATTTTGGATTTTCTTGTAGTTAAGACATTCTTTAGGACAAGGAGTTGCAACCAAGAAAAATTATTTAAATTTCTAACAGACCTTGGGATAAAATATCTAGGTGCAAATGTCACTTTGTTAATCGATTTAGGGATTATGGTTGGTTAAAAATACGTTTGAATGCTCGAACTTAAATGATGAATTTTTTTTTATAAGTGATTGTTTGAAATATTTTGAATTGGATACTCTTATGAATATGTTGATTTAGAGACTAAATTAAGCAAGTTAATTATAGAATTTTCTTGACTCTAGTTTTAATTTTTTTTCCTTATGATAGTTTATAAAATTTATATGAGAATAAATAATCATAATTTGAGTTAATGGAACAAAGTTTAATTGATATGAACAAAAGATGACGCTTAAACAAACTAGGGTTTAGATTGATCATTTGAATTGTTTAGAAGTAGTATTATTGAAGTGTTTTTGAAAATATATTAATTAATTTGGTTTAATTCTACAATTGAGGTTAATTTCTCCTATATTTTCATTGAAGTGGAGGATTTTTTCACTCCAAAGAAATAGAGCGGATACTCAAACCTTAATCTCTGACATATTTTCATTCAAGCAAAAGACTTTTCACTCAAGAGAAAATAAAGTCTAAAGTAACCTTAGTTTCAACCTTATATTCGCTCAAGCAAAAATATTACCATAGCTCAATCCAACTTTTGTCTAGTTTTCATAAATTAAGAAAAAACTTTATTTCCGTCTCTTTAAATGATTGAATACGTATTATATATGTACAAAAAAAAATATTTGATTGATTTGTAGTTTTGTTTGAAATAGTTATATTGTACTATAATAAAAATATTCAAGTTCCCATGGATAACTACCCACGAAATTTAGTGTACCCGGTGACATCCATACATAATGTCATTACCTACTAAAAAGAAACTAACGTGTGTTGAGAAAAAAATTCTTACATATGGATATAGGTTGGGGAAAAACAAAAAAGCATGAGTAACATTATTAAATCTATCGATAAAATTAAAAAAAAATATATATATATATATAGAAAAAAGTAATCCGAAATACCCAACATCCAAACTAAATCTCTCGATGCATTTAAACTTCATTTAGAAATCCAAAATATTGAATTCCAATTCTTCAAACCAAAGTATGAATGCTTAATAAGATTAATGAAACTTGTATGAATTTGAGTTCATACATTTGGATGATTCATGAACCATTGTTCGAGTTGTCGATTAAGTATTAATATCTAACTTGTAACAGATATCTCCTAGATTCACTTATGTTATGAGTCACACGAACTAAAATATCAGGTTGTAAGAAGCTAAGGGAAGAGTTCTTATATATCATTTTGGTAGATGTATGGACTAGGATTGTGATTATTTTTCCTCATGATTAGTGGATTTGCTTGTAAATCCACATTTTGGATTAAATAAGATGTTAGTCTATCGTAATATGTAATCCATAAGGTGTGAATCAATACGTCGCTTGTTGAATATTTGTTATAAATAAGATCTATGTGATCTTTATAATTTTGGAATATTGACATTTTGATGAAATTGAGTTATTTTTTGTTATCTAATTACAATATTTTCTTTAAACACTATTGGAAGTCCCACATCGATTAGAGATAAGACAATTTCAATATATAAGTGAGGTGCAAACCTCACCTTACAAGTTGATTTTGTAGGGTTGAGTTAGGCTTAAAATCCTTTTCTTCCAAACACATTTTCATAAGTAAAAAATTATTTTAATAATTCAGTCATGGTTTTTTTATTTTGGTAAACTGGGAGGACTATACACGGGTAGATACTAGTACAAAATTGAGAAAATAATCCTTAAAAACGAATTGAGATTTTTTTTTACAGATATTTATGTTTATATTTATTTATAGTATAGATAATCTAAGTTTTAGGGCGTCACATAATATCTTCATTTAAAATTAACATAAATAAATAAAATGAATTTATTTATACAAATATCCTTTAAATATAAAAAACAGTAGATAGTTATACAATCTTTAAACTTATTGGACCATTTCAAGAGTGGTGGGCCTGCTCATTATTATTCACACATCGGAAAAACGTTGAAGACCGACATTCATTGGTAGTGGCTTACTCTTAAGTCACTCCAACAACGTAAGTTAAACTAAACTACCAATCAAATACAAAATTTTCTGACACGAAAATATAAATTAGACATCTTAACTAAAGTTGAATAGTAATTTTTTTTTCTTAAGCTAATAACAATTTGAAAATTTCAACCGTTTTTTGTTATTTGTATACTTTGATGAAACCAATAATGATGTGAAATAAGAAGAATTGATTAAAATAACTTGTTTAAGAAAAAAAACGAATGTAAATTTAAAGAAAACTAACAATAAAATACAAAAGAATTGCAGAAATTCAAAGCCAGACAAAGGTTTGATTTTCAACATCACAATCTTCACAACTCCACCACAGAACATGTCTCCTCCAATTAAGGTACACACATTCATCAAAATTAATGCAATTCAACTTTCAAACACACAGCGTTTACTCTGATTTTCTATACATTTTTTTTACCTAACATGTGTTAAACAGAGCCACAATTTTGCATCTTCATCTTCAAAGATGATGGGACATGTTCTTGATTCCAAACTGGGCCCTTCAACGATACTTGAGAAAGAGCCGAAAAAACCAAAACGCAAAAGACATTGGATCTTAAAGAAGGAGATTTATTGCCTTGTATAACTCCAAGGGTAAAGTTTATCTTCTTCTTGGGAGCAAATGAGAGACGCCAATAACACAAGAAACTAGTGATGAACAACCTTTGGTTGAAAGAGAGAAAAAGAAGAATGAATTAGGATAGTGATGAAGCAGATGATTCATTGATTTTTCACAGCTTTCTTGAACTTTTCTTGAACCGTGAATTACACGGTTTAAGAAAGTCGTGAAAGATCGTGAAGAAAACCATTGACAAAAGACATCACTTTCTTAATTAGCTTTTTCTCATAGTTTATGTGAACCACACATGAGGAATCTCAGGAGTTCTGGTTTTGGTGCGTTATTTCGTGTATGGATTTAAAACCAGATTAAGGTACGAGATATATGTTCAACTTTTTTTCGTTTGGAATTTTGACATTGAGAATAAGTGAATATTTATTTATCAATGAAAAAAAGGAACATGCTAACGTAAAGTAACTTGTATATGTATTCTTTCATTTTTCTTTTTTTTTAATTAATAATTCCTTTGTAAACAATAAACCTATGTGCTTGAAAAAAATCTTTTATAGAAATTATTAATGGGACCTAATCAGTTTGTTATCAGTTTTTTTTTTTTCTTTCAATTTATGATTAAATCACTTGTATAAATATAAAAATACTTTCATTTTATAAGTAAGTATTATTTTGATAAGTTTGAAAGTCTCAAATCACTTCCCACTTAGACTCAATAATATTTTTTTTACTGCATCATCCGAAAGAAAAAACTAGGATACTATTCCGGGTTAAAGTATATATAATAAGTAGATTTGGTGTGGTTGTTAGTAATCACAATGTTATTTCAATAAATTTAAAATTATTAAATATTATTGGCGTTTGTCGAAATTAATTAATGATAATTTATATATTTTTATAAATGTAAGTTTATAATAATTATAATAAGATATATTTTTAGAAAATTATGTAAAATATTTTTCTTTTAAATATTCGGCTATATAAATTTAAAATTTTCAGAACATACATTGAAGCATTTATGAAATAAAATTTATTTTTAATTAAAAATCGAAGCAAGTAAATTCTAGAATTTATTAGGTCGAAATGTCGGGATATCCATCCAAAAGTAGTGAAAATTGCATTTTGTCTTATAGGATTGTCAATAATCGAAAACGACGGTTAATTTCATACCTTAGGTTGATTTTAGTTGTTTCTTTATTTTTTTATTTTAGCGTGACTATAAGTTTTTTTTATTAAGTTTAGGCACTTTATTTGTTAAAATAAAAATATAAAAGCTTTAGTTTTTTTTATTAATTAGAATAAATAGTGAAATATAGGAAAATGGATTTTATTATAATAAATTTTTGTCATATTAAATAAGGGGACAAATGAAATTTTGTATAAAAATGTTGAAATCCAACAAAAAGAATTGCAAACTTAAGCAACAGTCTAAAAAATTTAGCGAAATAAGTTGGATTAACAAATAATTTTTTAAATTAATGAAAAAGTTATAAATTAACTAAAAAACATACCTATATGCAAAATTTATTTATATATTAATTATAAATTTTAATATTAAATTTATGAAATCAAACATGATCCAATTTTAAATATTTAATAAATTATAAAAAATATTGTTAGAGAATACTCAGAGATCATTTTGTGATATGTCTTAATTTAACCTTTTTAAGCTTCATCGGGTCACATCAAATCAAGTTTAAGTCATTTTTGGTAATTTTCACTTTATTTCAAGGGTCGTATAAGATCACACTCACAATAATGTTTGATTTGGTTGTTGATAAAAATATATATTTCCAAGACTAGAAAAATACTTAATCTTAGTCTTATGATGAATGTATGAGCTCATGAATGAAAATGTTCCTAAGTGATATTTAATAAAAATAATATAATTATTATCACATTTACATATCAATATTGATATAGAGAATAGAAACAAAGGAGAGAAGAAAGATGGTAGAGACGTTCTTCTCAAACAAGTATATACCAGAATACCATATTAAGTAACATGGAGAAGGAAGAGTTAAAGTGAGTGTTATCAACTCAACTAAATATATTTTTTTTAATATATAGATGACTTGAGTAGTTGTGTATGGTATGAAAATTTACTACTTTTTATCTTGAGAAGATGTATGAAAAAAAAATTGTAATTTTCTTATGACCAAAACTGCATGTAGGGTTTGAATTGTTTAACGAAATAGTTAAAATGGAATGAAGAGAAGAGACGGAAAAAAGGAAGAAAAATACTTTCTTCAATTATTATTGGAAGGAAAATTTTTTAGCAAACAACTTATAATTGTCATTTTCAATAAAAGGAAAATTACCTTTTTGTCCATAGGTGAATTAACTAGTGAACAAAAATATTTTGATAACTAAATATTGACAACTAAAATTTAATTGTTAGAAACTATTTTCCTTAACTAATTTTCCATTTCATAATTGATTGAATTATCTCTTGTACACTTTAAGATAGATTTGCAAAGATAACCACATCCCAATATATCTTCTGAGACAAAGTTAATGTAAAGTTAAACTCTAGATAATCCACATTCAAAGAAGTACGAATATGGACATAATGATGAAATAAGACAACATTTCATTATACATAGGAGCTAGGAGACAAAGGCAACCAGGCTTGCCCTGTCGGTAATTCCACCTTAGAAAACTGATGCAACAAACATTAATTAACAACAATAGTACACTATACGAAGAACACGGCGATTAAAACAACAACAATTGCGAAATAAATGCGTATACAAGCAGTACATGAATCGTATAAAGTGCATGGTATATATAAGAAGTGACCTAGGGACACTGGAAGCCAGGAGGAACAGTTTTCTGACACGCACTAAGGATCGCGCTGAGCGTGACTGGAACATTGAGGTTGATTCCAAGCACATTGGCCTTAATGGCAGTGCAGAGACAAAGCGCAGCTTCCAAATCCGCCAAGTCTTTGATCAAAGCGCAACAGTCACTCGTAGGAGGAGTTCCAATAATAACGTTCACGAGTCCTAAGACCTTAGCACAAACACCTAGCTTTAGGGTATCTTTAGGGCAGGTTGGTGATGCAGATGGAGGAGGAGGGCAACTGGGCTTTGGGGTGGGTGGCGTGGGCTTCGGGGTGGGTGTGGGTGCGGGTTTTGGAGTGGGTGGTGTGGGCTTCGGGGTGGGTGTGGGTGCGGGCTTTGGCGTGGGCTTTGGAGTGGGTGTGGGCGCGGGCTTTGGAGTGGGTGGGCAATCGGCTTGAGATTGAGAGAATGAAGAGTAAGAAATGAGAGAAAGCAGGAAAATGGTGAGGAGTTTGTGGGAAGCCATGGCATGCAATGTGTTGATGTTGAATGGGAATGGGAATGGGAAGGGACGTGAAGGTATTTAAAGAGAAAATGGTACGAAGCGTGTGAGTGAAAAATTTGATGGTTGAGTGGAAGCGAATGAAGAATGTGATAATGGTTCCAGTTGTAGGTTTTTGTAAGCTTGTGAACCAGTGGTTCATTATTATTATTATTATTATTATTATTATTATTAATAAAATTATATTAAGAATTCTATTATTTAATTCCTGATGTTATTTAATGTGAATTATCGATTTATTTAAAAAAAATTGTGATATATTAATTAATTGTCTATGTTAATAAAAAATAATAATTATAATATTATTGTACTTATTATTATGATTGGGCCTTAGATATTATCTCTCTTAATTCTTACCCTACTGAGAAACTTAGGCCATATATCAAACAAGGAAATGGTTTCATAATGTTTGTGGACTATGTTTATTTTCATGCAAAGTACAAGTGAGAACATCAGAATCACAAATTCAAAATTTCACATGGGTGGTTTGTGTGCATTGTGGAAGAAGTAAAAATGGATCCAATAATTTCCATCTCAATAAAAACAAAGTTGCATGATAAACAATTTTTTTAAGCATGTATATTGAGATATAAAAATTTATAATAATATATCTATCGTGACGGTAGAAAGAAGAAAATTGAATACAGAATTAAATGAAGGATGCAGTCATTTCCTGTTATCACACATTTTAGGAAAAAAATGATATCTTTGACAATATTTTGCATGCCTCCACCTTCTTTGAGTGGTTGCAATCAGGTATTGAAAGAGTCCAAATGAAACTAGAATCACCCAAGATATTTAATGAAAATAGATAAATTCTCTTAATTACAATGTTGTATTGCTAGTTTTTTTTTCTAATTTAATCCTTATTATTGGAAAAGTATTAAACTGTGTGTTATATTTTTAAACCTCTAATTTTGCAAATATATATTTTTATCTGGATATAGACTCAATTTTATGAGAAGTGGTTTGAATAAAATGATGCAGAAAAAATTAAAGAAATTGTAAAGGAAAAGAATAAAAGGACAAAAGGGATATTTGCTTGTTTCTTTAGCTATTTCCAGGCTGGAAGTAACGAGCAAGGGAAATTTTTTGAGAAAGATAGTCTCCGATAAAGAAAGAATTGAAAAAGAGAGAGGTTGATATGATATTTAAGATAAAAAGATGACAACAAAAGAGCGATAACTTATATACGTTGATATGTTATTTGTTAGGAATCCAAGTGTGAGTCTAAGTCCCACATTGACCAGTATTGAGAAAGTAGAGCACCATATAAGGATCAAGGCCCATAAACCCATTGCCTTAAGGTTTTGGGTTGAGAGTGGTGTCAATGTCTTATGTGGTTGGGCTCAGGTCTCATTGGTGTTGTTCTCCCCGGTGAAACCCCCTCTGTAAAACCTGACAAAGTGGTATCAGAGCCGATGGTTAAAATCGGTTCAGACGAGTGCAGTAAGGTCCCTGTATCGAAAGTCTTCCTGGCAAAGAGTTCCAGGTAAGCGTGTCC
>Ga0214542_1011988_pt1 | contig 11514 bp, 5 predicted proteins | sample CNSS1metaG_FD_160096 | JGI IMG/M metagenome (GOLD analysis project Ga0214542, IMG submission 160096) | Root nodule microbial communities from cowpea collected in UCLA plant growth center, Los Angeles, California, USA - CNSS1 | ecosystem: Host-associated > Plants > Roots > Nodule | place: USA...
CTTTGTTAGCATTTGGACATTCAATTTTGATATCTCTTTGTTTTCCACAGTTATAACATGTAAAATTAGAAGAGTTTGATTCATTGTGTTTGGAAGTATACCTCTTGGGATTACCTTTAATACCATTAATTTTGAGATATTTACCAAACCTCTTGAAAAGGAGATTCAAGTTCTCACTTTCACTTGATTCAGCCACCTCATCCTCGAGTTCCTCATTCTTCTTAGTGCTAGTATTTAAGGTTATGTTCTTAAGCTTTTTCTCACTTGACTCAAGCTCATTACGCCTTTGCATCTCAATCTCATGCTCCCTAAGCTTACCAAACAATGCAGATGTAGTCAAAGCGGATAGATCTCTTGTTTCTGAGATGGTCGTGACCTTTGTGCCAAGATGAATCAAGACACTTTAGCACCTTGATGTTTAACTCTTCCTTGTCAAATTCCTTACCCAAACCTATGAGATGGTTGACTATGTGAGTGAATCTCTTTTGCACATCCGCTATGGATTCTCCTTGTTTCATCTTGAATAACTCATATTCTTGAATCAAGGCATGCTTTCTTGCTCTTTTAACATCATTGGTTCCTTCATGAGTCACTTCAAGAACCTCCCACATTTCCTTGGCACTCTTGCATTGTGAAACACGAAAAAACTCATCCATGTTGAGAGATGAAGTGAGGATATTCTTTGCATTGCAATCATATTGGGGTCTCCTCCATTCTTCCTCATTCCATTGAGTCCATGGCTTATTAACCTGCACATCATCAACAATATGCTTAGGAGTATATGGTTCATTTATGATTGCATCTCATACCCTTTATCTATTGACTCAATAAAGATTTTCATCCTAATTTTCCAAAATTGGTAATTAATGCTACTAAACATAGGGGGTCTATGAATTGAGGCACCTTCACCAAAGGGTAAATTGTTTTCAGCCATTTCAAGTAGTTCAAAACAGATTTAGGACCTTACTTGATCAAATTTCAAGTACCTAGCTTTGATACCAATTGTTAGTTTTGAAATGGTTAAAAAGCCAAGAAGGGGTGTTGAATTGGCAAGTTAAAAATTTAGGCTATCTTTGCAAGCTAAAGACCACCTTTAATTGAATCAAATAGATCACCAAGTTATGATGCAAACAGTACTAAACTGTACACTTTCAATCGATCAAAAACAGAGTTAATCGATTGATTTTACTAAACAGATTTTGTTCTAGTATAATCAACCGATTGAAACAGGAAAACAGTTGACTGAAATACTGGAAAAAATGCTGAAATGCAAATTTGAATTTTAAACCAGGAACAATGCACAAGAATGATGAAGACAGGTTCCAAATAATTATGTAAACATGTTCAATGCTGCAAATGTTATGAAACATGTAAGAATATGAAAACGATGATTAAAGCACAAGTTCTTTAAACCTTAAAATGAAAATGCAAGAGAGAAAGGTTAAAGAAGAGAGGACACCATGAGATTTTTATACTGGTTCACTCAAACCTGAGCTACATCCAATTTTTCAAGGCAACCCTGAGCTTAAATTTGCACTATTTCAAAAGATTTACAAAGTATCCACCCTTACACTTCCAAAATATGCAAAAACATCATAAAAGACTCTTGAATCACACAAGAATTACACCAGCACAACAAGAACCCTCTTGCAGACTTGGAAAACCACTAGGCACGCACACAAAGCTTGAGAAAGATCAAACCTCAGTGGTAACACAACCCATCCTACCACAAACCACTTTCTCCAAGCTTCAAACCAAGCCAAAAGCTCCAAGAATTTATCCAAGCTCAATCTTCAACAACTGCAACACATATGATCATGAAGGAGAGAGTTTCCAGAACAAATTTGTGCTCTAAAATGATCAACAAACCCGTACAATCAACTCGTAAATTCGATTGTAAATGTGAACCAAAATATCGACCCGTAAACCGAACCGATTTACTTAGCCTGAAAACTGGTCCTGTAAACTAATTTAGTAAACATGTCCCTAAACTCCAACCTAAACTCGATTTGTAAAAACGATCCGTACAATCAATCGTAAATTCGATACGTAGGAGCAAGGTCAATCTTTGTCGGGTTCACGTTTTAAAAACCACATCTTTTTTCTAACAGGTTTTTTTTAATTAGTTCTTTTTTATTAAAGAACTACGTAATCCTGATTCTCCATTGCAAATGGAGATATATAAGAGCAAGGTCAATCCTTGTCGGGCCCAAATAAAATTTTTAATATTATTTTCTTCAATATTCGGTATTCTTTTTATATGTGTGATTTTTTTGTTTATGTTTATTTTTATTTCTTTATTTATTTATCTTTTTATTTCTTTTTTTATTTTTTTACTTTTATTTTTATTTTTTTTGGGAAATCTAATATTTTAAAAATTACAGTAATTTTGCACACTTAAATAAAGGGAATCGTCTTTAGAGGGACGTTGTGGGGGTGCTAATACTTTCCCCACACGTAACCGACTCCTGAACCCAAACTTGGTTTCAAAGACTATTTCTTTTGAAGATTTTTCTATAGTTTTCCTTAATAAACTATGGTGGCGACTTCTCCGTTATTTTAAAATAATTTTTTTCGTCGTCCCGTCGTGACCCTGGTTACGACAATACTGACTGGTAACCTTGACGCGTAAACTCGACTTGTAAACCCTACACACAATCTTGAATTGTCAACTAAGCCCAAAAAATTGCCTAGTGAACTAGATCCGTCAACACGACCAACAAACTCAACTCATAATACCCGACTCTTAATTTGGACACCGTAAACTTTTCCCGTATAACAAACCAATAAACTGCCACCTAAAGTCGACCCAAAAAGTTGCCCCGAAAATCAAGTTGAAAATGACCCTAACATTTACACGTAAAGACAGCCTGAACATTTGATCTGAAATCACGACTCGTAATTCAATCCAACAAACTCGCCCCTAAACTCACTCGTAAACATAACTCGTAAACACGACTATTACAACATAATCGAAAAATCTACCATAAACTCGAACCAAAACACGACCCATTAAATCGGCTTAAAGTTTCGACCCCTAAAAATACAAGGCATAATCACGACCCCTAAACTCAACCCTTATACTCAGCACGAAAACTTGACCCATTAACTAATTCAATAAACTCGACCCTAAACTCAATCCTTAACTCGATTCGTAATCATAACCCGTACAATCAACTCGTAAATGCGATTGTAAACGTGAACCAAAAAATTTACCTGTAAACTGAACCCACATACTTAGGCCAAAAACTGGTCCTGTAAACTAATTCAATAAACTTGACTCTAGACTCAATCCTAAACTCGATTCGTAAACACAACCCGTGAATTCGATTGTAAACGTGAACCATAAAATCGACCCGTAAACCGAACCCATATATTCTGCATGAAAACTAGTCCCGTAAACTAATTCAATAAACTCAACCCTAAACTCGATTCGTAAACGTGAACCAAAAAATCGTGCAGTAAAATCGGCCTTTGAAGCTATACCCTAATCTCGACTCGTGCAATCGTTTCACAAATTTGACCATAAACTCGAACGAAAAACACGACACATAAAATCGACCTAAAAATTCGACCCTATAATATACAACCCCTAATCACAACGCGTAAACTCGACCCGTAAACTTTCACCTACAAACTTCGTTCATAAACTCAACCAGCCAATTTGACCTATAAAAGATGAGTCATAAACACAGCCTGTAAACTCGATCCGTAAACTCGACCTATAAACTCGATCCCAAAAGTCTCCATCAAAATCTAATCCTTGAACAAGACTCGTAAAATTGACGAACCAATCCAAGTCGTACAAAATGATTCGTAATACCGACTGGTAACCTTTACGTGTAAACTCGATTTGTAAACTCTACACATAATCTTGAACCGTCAACTAAGCCAAAAAATTGCCTGGTGAACTAGATCCGTCAACACGACCAACAAACTCGACTCATAATACACGACAAGTAATTTGGACACCGTAAACTTTTCCCCGTTCAACAAACCAATAAACTTGCATCTAAACTCGACCCATAAATTAGCCCAAATATTCAAGTTGAAAACTCGAACCCTAAGCCTATACAATAAACTCGACCCTAACATTTACACGTAAAGACGACCCGAACATTTGATCTGGAATCATAACTCGTAATTCAATCCAACAAACTCGCCCCTAAAATCACTTGTAAACACAACTATTACAATTGAATCGAAAAATCGACCGTAAACTTGAACTAAAACACGACCCATTAAATCGGCTTAAAGTTTGGACCCCATAAAATAAAAGGCATAATCACAACCCCTAAACTTAACCCTTATACTCAGCCCGAATACTTGACCCGTAAACTAATTCAATAAACTCGACCCTAAACTCAATCCTAAACTTGATTCATAATCACAACCCGTACAATCAACTCGTAAATGCAATTGTAAAGAGAACCAAAAAATTGACCTGTAAACTGAACCTATATACTCAGGCCGAAAACTGGTCCTGTAAACTAATTCAATAAACTCGACCCTAAACTCAATCCTAAATTCGATTCGTAAACACAACTCGTAAATTCTATTATAAACGTGAACCAAAAAATCGACCCGTAAATCGAACCCATATATTCAGCCCGAAAACTGGTGCCATAAACTAATTCAATAAACTCAACCCTAAACTCGATTCGTAAACACGACCCGCACAATCAACTCGTAAATTCGATTGTAAACGTTAACCAAAAAATCGTTCAGTAAAATCGACCCGTAAAGCTATCAAATGAACTTGATCCTAATCTTGACCCCTACAATCGTCCCACAAATTTGACCATAAACTCAAACGGAAAACATGACCCTTAAAATTGACCCAATAATTGGAGCCTATAATATACAACCCCTAATCACGACGCGTAAACTCGACCCGTAAACTTCACCTACAAACTTTGTTCGTAAACTCAATCAACCAATTCAACCTATAAAAGATGAGTCGTAAACACAACTTGTAAACTCGATATATAAACTCGAACCCTAAACTCTCCATAAAAATCTGACCCTTGAACAAGACCCATAAAATTGACGAACCAATTCAAGTCGTACAAAACGATTCATAATACCGACCGGTAACCTTGACGCGTAAACTCAACTGTAAACCCTACACATAATCTTGAACCGTTAACTAAGCCCAAAAAATCGACTAGTGAACTAGATCCGTTAACACGACCAACAAACTCGACTCATAATATAGGACTCGTAATTTGGACACCATAAACTCAACCCATAAAGTTGGCCCGAAATTCAAGTTGAAAACTCAAAGCCTAAGCCTATGCAATGAACTCGACCCTAACATTTACACGTAAAGACGACCCGAACAATCAATTTGGAATCATGACTCGTAATTCGATCCAATAAAGTCGCCCCTAAACTCACTCGTAAACATAATTCGTAAGCATAACTATTACAATCGAATCAAAAAATCGATAGTAAACTCAAACCAAAACACGACCCATTAAATCGGCCTAATGAATCAACCCCATAAAATACAACGCATAATCATGACATGTAAACTCAACCCCTATACTCAGTCCGAAAATTGGTCCCACAAACTAATTCAATAAACTCGACCCTAAACTCAATCCTAAACTCGATTCATAAAGATGACCCATACAATCAACTCGTAAATTCGATTGTAAATGTGAATCAAAATATCGACCCGTAAACCGAACCCATTTACTCAGCCTGAAAACTGGTCCCGTAAACTAATTTATAAAACTCGTCCCTAAACTCGACCCTACACGCGATTTGTAAACACGACCCGTACATTCAACTCGTAAATTCAATTATAAATGTGAACCAAAAAAATCCATAAAATTATCCCATTAACGCGACCCTGAATTGGATTTGTGAACACAACCCGTACAATCGACTTATAAATTTGATTGTAAATGTCAATCGAAAGGTCGAACTATAAAATCAACCTATAAACCTATTATAAAATTGTTTGAATCCAATTGGAGATACGTAGCAGTAAGGTCAATCCTTGTCGGGTTCACGTTCTAAAAACCACATCTTTTTTCAAACAGGTTTTTTTAATTAGTTTTTTTTATTAAAGAACTACGTAATCTTGATTCTCCATTGCAAATGGAGATACGTAGGAGCAAGGTCAATCCTTGTCGGGCCCAAATAAAAATTTTAATATTATTTTCTTCATATTTGGTATTTTTTTTATATGTGTGATTTTTTGTGTGTTTATTTTTATTTATTTATTTGTCTATTTATTTCTTTTTTTAATTTTATTTATTTTTAATTTTATTTTTTTGCGAAATCTAATATTTTAAAAATTATAGTAATTTTGCACACTTAATTAAAGGGAATCGTCTTTACAAGGACGTTGTGGGGTGATAATACCTTTCCCACATGTAATCGACTCTCGAACCTAAACTTGGTTTCAAAGACTATTTCTTGTCAAGGTTTTTCTATAGTTTTCCTTAATAAACTATGGTGGCGACTTCTATGTTATTTTAAAATAATTTTTTTCGTCATCTTGTTGTGACCATGGTTGCGACAATACCGATTGGTAACCTTGACGCGTAAACTCGACTTGTAAACCCTACACATAATCTTGAACCGTCAAAGCCCTAAAACTCTACCATAAACCTATCCCATTAACTCGACCCAAGACTTGATCTGTAAACACAACCCGTACAATCGACTCGTAAATTTGATTGTAAATGTGAACCGAAAAATCGACCAGTAAAATTTGCTCGTGAACTTATCAAATGAACTTGACCCTAACCTCAATTCATACAATCGTACCCCAAATTTGAGGTCGTACCCCACCAAATTTAAACACTTAAAATGCAGTATGTGAAAGTTGAACCAAGTCGTCTCCCAACGACCAATATTTTTTACCAAAGCTTCAATATCCAGATTCAAACACAACACAATAACACATGGGGGTGTTTGGCAGACAAATTCAAAATTTCAACACAACAACAAAACATAATTGCAATTTTGATTAAACAGTCACAAAAAATAGCAGTGATTCCTTGCTTCGAATGAAATTTCACCCATCACAAATTGCAAACTGAATTGGTTTCATTATTCCTAATCAAAGTCACTATCAAACAATTAAGCGGAGGTTAACCACGAATTTAAGATGCAATTAAGAAATGCAAGCATTCATGAATTTCTCAAAGTTCATTAAGCATGAAAGTTAACTAAAACGAGTTCCCACTCTGAAAATTAAGCAAAACCAGATTGGGTTTTTCAATTAAAATGCAAATGCAAATAGAATTCAAGTTAATGTCAAGGGTTCATCTCATTCTTTGCAAGGAATCAATGTATACAAAAGTTAGTTGCCCATAGAATTCAAGTTAGGGTTAGGGTTCAACAGAAATTCAAATTCAACCATTCGAATCAGTTCAAATTGGTGCTGAAAGCTTAAAATGGTGCAACAAACGAAAATGATCAAGGAATAACAAAGGAACAACGAAAACAACCAACAACACCTTAAATGCTTCAATATAAATGTTACCATAGGTACAGAAAACGTGAATACAAGCAATAGGTGTTGTCCAAGACTCATAAAATTTCAAAAACGAGTGGAAAATGTGAAAAAATGGAGGTGTGGAGAGGAAGAGTGTGCAACTGGTTGCATGGAAAGAGACCTAATTTCGTGGTCACATCCAATCTGCCACTCATATTTACAAAATTTCCATTATAGGCTGTAAAATTACAAAAATGCCACTATAGTGCCTCAAATGTTGGCCCACTCACTCAGATGACGTGGAAATGATGTGGCAATGATGTGGCAACTCTCTTCAACTGAATATTAATGTACAAGCTCCAAAATTACTTCACCCAAATACCTAAAAATAATTAAAAACAAGAATTAGGCCAAATAATGTGAAAACACACTAAAGATGAACAATTAAGCATTGAACAACTGTCAAATGGGTACACAAAGGCTAGTAGAATGGAGGAAAATAATGATTTATCAAAATCGACCACACTTACCCTTTTGCACTCTTGGGCAAAATTAAAGAGTAAAGTAAAGCAAGGACATCACAGACATTACAAGAGAGACAAAAAGACACATGACAAACAAACTCGACACAGACAAATGGAAACACATCCAACACAGAAGGATTCAAAGCTGCAAGGTAGCAATGAACATCATCCAAGCAATTCAAAACATGTCAAGTACTCAATTCAACTAAAAGAGAGAATTTAAAGCAACATAACCTCACAAAATATGCACTGTATCACTCAAATATCTAGGCTACTGTTTACTCTCAAAGAACCCTTGAAAAACAAACATCAACAGACTTGGCAAGCCTCTAGAACCAACAATCAAACCAAAACACATGCAGGTCAAGATAAGAAGGACTTTTCAAAGTAATCCCAACACTAACACTTCCAAATTTAGTTCTCACACAATGCTCAAATCCAAACTCCTTTTATTTATTTTCTTTGTTTTCTCTCTTCTTTTTTACACAAAGAACATGCAAAGAAAGAACAATTTTGAAATCCCACCTTGGTATACAAATGAGCAATTCCAAGAACCAATAACAAGTGTGCGCACAACCACACTTGTTGTGCGCGACCCCACTTAATTGAGCACTCATTCCCAAAACAATTCCAAAGCTCCAAACTTTCCTAGGGTAGTAATAATCATGGTTTTTCAGGCTAAAGGCTTGTAATGAGCTATAAATCAATGAAAAAGGATACAAATGCTAAAAAAAGGGTTATCAAAGGAAACAATTCAAGGTAGGCTCATCTGGCTATAGGCTCACAGAACAAAATTGCCTAAATCATATCCCAACATGCATGTGAATCAGAAAAGCATTAGAAAGAGTCGAGCCAAGGCCATTGTGCAAGCATTCAAGAGGCATATATCACACAACAAAGAACATAGAGCGACTCAAATTCTCACACACGGTAAAACAATTCCAAAAGCAACTTGACATGTAAAGAGAAAGCAGGAATATCTGTCCATAGAATAACCGACAACTCATCCTCCAAAAGTGAAGTGAGTGTCCCAAACTAATGTGACCCTACCAAGCCCAATTGCACCTTCAAGCCTAAGCCCAAGCCCATTAAAAGACCCAATAACAAGAAGTATGATGAAAAAGATTCAAATGGGCCTCCCAATAGATGGGCACAAATCTAATGGGCTTGTCACATTATTTTCATGGGCCAAAGAAATCAACAAGACTTGAAGAAGTGCATCAAAGCCCGGTAGAATAGATTTTAAATTGGGCCAATGTTTGGGCTTTGATTTCATTAATGGGGTAAGACATAAAAATAGGTGTTACATGTACAAATGGGCTCGGCCCACTAAGAGTCTCCCTTAGGCCATGACTTCCTCATGGATCATGCATCCCATGGAGCCAAGTCCATACTCCACCCATGCGTCTCCTTCATCCAAGGGCTAAGATGATGAAGGATCGTCTCGGATTTGGGGATAGAAAACGTCTTGGACAGAAATGGGTACAAAAACCCTAGAACGAAAATCGACGAAGGGGAAGATGGAGGACGTCAAATCAATGGAGTCGCGGAATGGGAGGAATTCATGCCATTTAGAGGAGATTCCAAGATAAGTGAGGAAGATCCGCCACTTTGAATCAGAGATTCAAAGATAAGGATCGGTGGTTCTGAGGAGAACCTCAAGACTTAAGAGAAACTCAAATTTTCATATAACTCAAAATCTGAGTACAAATGTGTCTCACAAGGGCTTATATACTATGGGCCGAAACACCAAAAGGCCCAACACAACAAAAGGTCCAATAAAGCCCAAACACAAACATTATAGAAATTGATCCATGAGGAATAAAAGGTCCAATAAAGGTCCAATAAACCCCAAACATAAAGTCCAATAAAGAGTTCCTATCCTACGATCTGAAGCTAATCCGAGATCTCTTTTTAGGTTTTAGGCATGATTCCATCAACTGTTCTGAAATCCCTATGACGATCCTGAACCACGCCTCCATCATTGCCTCCAGGTTGGAGAAAATTCGACCTCAAATTTTATTTCTTTATTACCTACAACCAAACACACAAACATAAGTGCTGAAAGCACACAAAATCATAATAGTCTAAAGACAAAAATAAAATGCTATAAAGAAAAAAATGAGATTGGAATCATGGAAGAAGTAAATCTCTTATTATCGTGGTGCTTGGAGATTGTCCTCCAGGATCAAAGATAAACCTGTAGAACACATCAAAGAGTTTCAAAACAACTATACTATCCATAGTGAAACAAAAAGGAAAACAAGCCCTACTAATTAGAATAGAAAAAGAGTGTTCCTGAAACCCCTTAGGATTTTCATGATAGGACAAACACACAAGCAGATGATTAAAGTCGGGTTCATGTTTTGCCTATGTTGTTGCTGCCTTTTCTATAATCTTTTCTTCACCCCACTGCTTATGCCATTGCTCTTTAATGTATAAGTCTTCCCTAAGCATTAAGACAAAATGGGAGGGGTTAGTAAGTGTTCCCAATGAAAATGAAAAATGATTATGTGAATGGGAACAACAATTTAATGCATTATCATCCCGTTTTAAGGATTTCATCTCAACCATGCATGTCAGGGGTATGAGGAGAGACTCCTTCTTATGTTTCTCTCTTTGTTCTTCTTCTTCCTTTTCTCGTTGCCATTTCTTCTTTTTCTCTCTTAGCTCGTTCTCTTTTATTTCTATTAGATGAATGAAAACCTCAACAATAATAAAAAGAACAAAGAAATTAATTGATCTAACCTCAGAGTCCAATTAAGAAATTACAATGGAATCAACCCAAGAAGTTTAGAACTCCAAGAATGCAAAATAAAGAAAAGAATGGAGAGGAGAAAGAAATTAGGCCCCCTAAGGGTTCCTAAATTCCGAAGTGCCGAGCTTGTTTTTCTTCTGCTTCTCCCTTGGTCTCTTTATATAGGATTCGACTGGACTTGGACTTTATCTGTCGGTTGCTAAAATCTTTTATTTTTATTCACTTAATTAGCTACTTAATTTTTGTACAATTTCCAATTATGCCCCTCTTGTTTGACCAGTTTTGTAGTTTTGACCAGAATTTTACCAGAGTTGACTGGTCTATTGACCAGTTGACCTGTTGACCAATGACTGCCCTATCAGATGCTGACACGTGGCAGTGTATTTTCTCTCTTCAAAATTAGGGTTTCACTCCTCCTTCCTCCCTTGGCTGCGCGTGATGGTATGGAAGCTGGTCAAATGCATTTTTCAGCAAAGGTTGAGGTGCTTCGCAGAGTGGAGGCTTCGCGGTGGTCGCGCTTCGTGCAGATTTGTGTGAGGGCTGCTTGCACCGTGGGGATGAAGTGGTGGCTGCTAGCGGTGTTGCTTGACGCAAACTGGTGCAGGTTCGTGGATTCACTGTCACGGTGCTGCCATGGTTCGTGCTCGTGTTAATGGTGGTGTGATGAGTTCAAATTTTTGCCCTCATTTAATATTTAAATTTGGGGATTTAATTGAATTTTCTGTGCTAAAAGATTGATTTAATTAGGATTTGTGATTATTGGATTTATTGAG
>Ga0214542_1011989_pt1 | contig 11514 bp, 7 predicted proteins | sample CNSS1metaG_FD_160096 | JGI IMG/M metagenome (GOLD analysis project Ga0214542, IMG submission 160096) | Root nodule microbial communities from cowpea collected in UCLA plant growth center, Los Angeles, California, USA - CNSS1 | ecosystem: Host-associated > Plants > Roots > Nodule | place: USA...
AAAAAAAAATAAAAATTAAAAAAAAAAAAAAAAAAAAAAAAAACTGATAAGGAAAGTAAGTCCAAATTATGAAAATTCAACATGTCGTTAATATATTACTATCGTATAAATATTTAACAATTGGAGATAATGATAATATATTAATATTGTTCTTCATTATCTTCTGTTAATTTAACGATAGGAGATAACGATAATAATAATACTAAATATTTTATTTATTTTTTCGATCTTTGACTTAGTCGCATTATATTAGTCTTGAAATTGAGATTGTTTCATTTTCTTTGAAAAAAATGTTACAAATGAAATCAAACAAATTAGTCATCTTATTCCATTCACAAACATTAATAATGTCAAAGAAAACTTACATTTAACTACATTTTTTTGACACTACTATCAACTAATTAAAAAAAGTTAGTATACATTTAGACAGAGACAAAATTACTTAATTTTTAAAAAGTTTGGTATTAAATTGAGACATAATAAAAACACAGAAATTAGATTGAAGATGAGAAATTGACACTTGATGTGATAGTACCACTTTCATATCATAATGTTATTCTTAGGGATATCAACGGGGCAAGTAAGATATGAGTAGTAGTTTTCTCGTACCTTACTCGCGGGATAACTATGCGCCCATATTCGTACTCATATTCGTTGGGTATTCGTTATGCGGGTACCCACCTATTTTTTTCATATCCGCGGGTGTCCACGGGTACCCGCGAGTATTTACAAAATTATTTAAAAAATATATTAATCATAAATTCAAATAAAATAAAATAAATACATCATTGTCATAAATTTGTTATAAAGTTCAAATAAATTCAAGTTCATACGAGTCCAAATAATTATAAAAATAAATATAAAATGACGCTCAACATAATATAGATTCTTTAATTAGTTTGATCAACAAACCCACTTTCTCCACTTGATTCCTAAAAAATAAACAAAATAAACAAATAATAAACCTCAATTGTCACATGCCAAATATTCTTATTTTGATTTCATCATTTGACAACAATCATACCATAAATTTTACTTTATATATAGGGTTTGATATATATGATCAATTTCAAAGAAAGGAAAAAGAAGAATGTCAAAGGGTGTATTTGGAAGAAGATAACGTACCAATACTTGAATCTGGAAATGAAGATAGAAGACAAGACAAGATGTGCAACTTAAAAAAAAATAGGTCAGAATGTTTTGTACTAATATATATATATATATATATATATATATATATATATATATATATATATATATATGAGGGTATTTTTGTGAATTAAAGTTTAACGGGTATGGGTATCTACGGGTACGAATACTATGATATCCGTACCCGCTCCGTTAACATACGGGTATAGAAAATACTTGTACCCGTGAATAGTGAGTATCCATTATTAATATCCGTTTTCTACCCGTTACGAGTTTACGAAATTTTTTGACATTCCTAATTACTCTTATGATGTGTGGCAAATTTTTAATTAAAAAGAATAAATAAAAAATTAACAAAAATTCAAAAAAACACAGACGTGACACTTCTTTTAATATAGTATTAACAAAAAAAGTTGCATCAAATTTTTTAAAATAAAAATAAAATTAGGATAAAAGACCAAATCGATATTTTGAAAATAAGAAAAAAAAAACATAATTTAATCTATCATAATTAACAGTAATTTAAAATATATTGTTTTTTAGCATAAGGAAAGGTATATACAGTGATGAGGATGAAGGAGTTACGGAAATGGGTCGTGGAAACGGCCTTATAATTGAGAAGTGAGAGGTAAACAGGCACAGTGTTTGGCATTTCCTTTCCCTAAAAGAAAAAAAGCGCTTTTCAACGCCCGACCACAACAGAGAAGAGAACAACCCTTTCCCTTTCAGATCTCGATTCTACCTTCTTCTCTCCCATTTCCCCCCTGTCTCCAACCACTTTGCAATCGCTTCTACTTCATCCCACACTTTCCTTTCACCACAATATCTCATCATTTTCAATTTCATCCCAATTCCTCCCTCAATCGCCTTTTTCTACTCTCCTCTTCCTCTCCATGGCTGCTCCTCCTGCAAGAGCTCGGGCCGATTACGATTACCTCATCAAGCTTCTCCTAATCGGCGACAGCGGTAATTTATTCTTTTTTTTTAAAAAAATTTTTCTTTCTTTCAGTGTTATGTTATAATTCTTCCGCCCATGCTGTGACTCGATTCGATCCGGTTTCTGATAGTGGCTTATTTTATTCTGGTGAATGTTTGTTTAGGGTTAAAATTGACCTTCCTTGGGTGCTTACTGCTCTGTGTTTTTAAGCCGTAAATGGATGATTAGTACTTTTTTTCAAGTGAATGCTGTGGTTGTCAGTTTAGTGTGATGAATGGAGCTAGTGGTTAATTGTCAATGAAATTGCAAAAGAAAGGTTGTTACTGGGTATTAGTTGTTCACTGGATTGGTACCTGTCAAATGTTGCCAATTTTGGGAACATTTCCCAGTCTAATAGTGAAAAACTCGGTATTTGTTGGGATTACTTCTTAAATTCTAAAATCCAATTTACCTGTGCGTTTGGATATCACTTTATTTTATTTTCTTCATATGTCAGGTGTGGGTAAGAGTTGCCTTCTATTGCGGTTCTCGGATGGATCTTTCACTACTAGTTTCATCACGACCATTGGGTAGGTTCTTTTTTTCGTGAAACCTCCTAACTTGTGAAGAGTTGCCTCTACTGTTACCTTAATGTTTTTTTTTTTCCTTCAGTATTGATTTCAAGATAAGGACCATAGAGCTCGATGGCAAGCGAATCAAATTGCAAATATGGGATACAGCTGGTCAAGAGAGGTTTCGAACTATTACAACTGGTTAGTATTTTAGATTGTATGTGTTTCCCCTCCTCCCAGAGTCCCAGTATACTCTATAGTGTTTGGTTAGAACTTGTGATTCTTTACATCCAACTTATAATTAATCACTTCTATTGCAATGTGTACTTCACACAATCTTATAATTCAACCATGGCTATTTATGTATTTGTCTACATTTTCTTTTCTTTCGATTTGTTTAGGAACTAGTTGAATGTAAATTTTATTTTATTTTATTAACCTCAGTTGATTTCGTTGTTGATTGTATCTTGCTGACCATTTAAGTTCATTAATTTGTTCTACGTGGTTGTTATATTTGACAGGATGAGTTGCATAGTGGTTTATAAACTGTATCTTTTTGGTTCTGATGACTGTATTTTTGCTATTATTGACTAAGGCATGTAGATTTCTCCTTGTTCTCTAAATTGATAAACCATTGTATCTTAAACCCGTCTGCTATGATTTGGTGTGTCAAATATTCAGTTGCTAATTAAAATGTCTAATATGCTTGATATAACGTGGTGGTATTTTATATTGGTGGCTGTTTGAGATGATAATTGTATTCCATTATTCATGAGGTCCTTGTTTGAAGAATTCTGTGTATTATGAGACTTGTCTATTAGTTGGTTTTTCAGTGTTTGCCTCCCTGCTGTCTATAACGTCATATGTTTATATAAACATCAAGGCTTTTAAACTTATTAGGGTCTACTTTGCTACTATCTATAAATGTAATATTTTGCTGTAGGCTCTTGCTTTGTTTGTCAATATGATTTCTATCATAATATCAGTTGACAATCTGGTTTTTTTCAAGCTTGCAAATTTGAGCTTCTGTCCTTGTTTTTTGATTTTGATCCTTCTTTTGCAGCATATTACCGTGGAGCCATGGGTATTTTGCTTGTGTATGACGTTACTGACGAGTCCTCTTTTAACAGTAACTTCTCCTTCCTCTAATTTTTCGGTCTTCTATTATCCCCCCTACCCACTATTGCTCTCCAATTTGTGTTTCCTTAAAGCAGCATGTATTAGTTGAACAAGTATTTATCAGTTAAGTCTAATTTTCAACTTTATAATTTGAGTAGATTCTTTTTGCCCTATTAATTCCATTTCATGTCCAGACATCAGGAATTGGATTCGCAACATTGAACAGCATGCTTCTGACAATGTCAACAAGATATTAGTGGGGAACAAAGCTGACATGGATGAAAGCAAAAGGGTTTGTCGTACTTACTCTCACTTGTACTTCGTCTTTCGATTAAGCTTGGATATGTGTCTCCTATGGTTACGCACTATTTTGATGCGGGACGATGTTATCCTTAGGCTGTTCCAACTTCAAAGGGCCAAGCTCTAGCAGATGAATATGGCATCAAGTTTTTTGAGACGGTAAGTGGCACTATGGCACTTATTGCTCTTGTTGAGCATGGAAAAATTGCTGATATGTTTTTAATAAGGAGATTATGGTTGTGCAGAGTGCAAAAACTAATATGAACGTGGATGAGGTTTTCTTTTCAATAGCCCGGGACATCAAGCAAAGGCTTGCAGATAATGACTCAAAGACTGAGGTTTTTGTTTTGAACTTTTTCCCTATTGCATCATTTTCTGATTACAAACTAATTGATCAATGCAAGAGTAAATCATTAGTTTTTAAGAATACAAGGTTTTTGTTTGGTTGAATGAGAAAGCCCTAACTAAATTTAATTATCATAATTTTTGTAGCCGTCGACACTGAAGATTAACCAACCTGAGCAGGGAGCAGGGTCTTCCCAAGGCGCTCAAAAATCTGCTTGCTGTGGTTCGTAAAGGGAACTCTCTAGCTGATACATTTGACTGAAAATGTTAATTTTGTGAATGACTTCCATGGGTGCATGTATTGTTATTATGTATACTCATTGGGTGTGAATGGTAGATACTGCACATTTCGGCAATTAATTATATATCAATTTATTGTTGCCGAAACCAGGAACAGCATACTTCATTGCTCTTAGTCGCTTCTCCAATTCTATTCCAGACCCTTCAATGCACATATTTCGGCAGTCACCTAAAATTTTATCGACACTTGGATTGGATATTCAATGTTTCTAACAAACACTTGTCTTTCAAACAGGTATATTGGAATTAATATTAAGGCTATCTGACTTATTTTTCTGAAGTGATGAATAGTAAAAAACAAAATTACAAATTAATACAAACATTTCAAAACAGAACGAGAAAATTGTACTTCTTGAAGTATTACACTAGGTTTGTTTGTTTGATTTTTTGTTTTGTTTTTTTTTAATATCAATGAAGGATTACATCAGTTTTTGTAATCAATAAACTTAATATTTTAACGAGTTTACTGAATGAGCATGTGAAATTTTATGTCAAAATATTGTATTTTTTGGTTATAGTTTTACCTAAGGAACTTCCATAGGAGATCTCTTTAAGGTAAAGGAGTTGAAATATTTTATCACTCATATTGGTTCCAAAGTTCTTTCCATTACTAGTATCATAATCACTTATAAAAAATTGTTAATTACTTGATATTTGTAAATAATTTTTAGTTTATTTTAAGTATTTTTAGTTTTTTTTAAGTAACATTATGTAAGCAAATAATTTAGAAATATAAATTCAAGTTGAAATAAAATTTAAAATAAAATGAAATTAAAATTTTATTATGAAATATGACTATAAATAAATATAATATTTTAGAATAGAAAAATAAAAGAAGTTGCGTATCTAAATTTACATCAATCAATTTTATCTTTAACATAGCAAGAACCATATATAAATAATCGCATAAAGAAAGAGACCAAATGATGAGCACTATAAATCATAAAAAATATATTAAAGAGTTATAATATAATGTCTTGAAAAAAAGTAAAATTACTTTCGATGAAAATTTAATAACTAGAAGTATTTTATTTTAAATCCAAAACCAAATAAATTTTTTTAATTTTTTTCCTTCTTACCATGAATTTTTTCAATTTGAATGTATTAAATGGAACTATAAAAGTTAAAAATTATGAAATCGATGATGCCAATTGAATCTATCTAAATGATTTTTATGTTTATTTGTAAGAAAGGTGTTTGATTTTTTAGATGTAAAGTAATATATATTTCATTCATGATTTTGTAGAAAATAATATTTTTATAAAATAACTATTACGATTTTGCGATAAAAACCTCCTAAAGGAGGGAAACTTTTCTTACTCATATTTTTTGCTTAAGTGACCAACTAATGCTTGAGCAGAAAAAAAAAAGACAAGAGAAAAAACTTGTTTGAGTGATCAACCATGATTCTAAAAATACATTAAAATCATATTACAAGGTATTTCAACGAATTCAACACAAGTCAAATATTTATATGTAATTTTGCACGTATTAATATGAATAAAAAACCATTTTTAATTCAAATTCAACACAAGCTAACACATATTTATTAAATTCTTGCATTTTTACTTCAATATAAACATATCACTAACTCAAACAATTACTTTCTATAGACCAATCCTACATATAATCTAAATTATAAATTTCCTTCTCAACCAACAATCAACATTTACTTAATTCTTATATTCTCAACTTTCACTTACGTTCTAAATCCACTTGAAATAAATACATCCTCCTGTCTCTTTTTGAAAGTTCCACAAGAAATGGTTCCAAACTAAGCTAAGTTACCACATGATTCACAAATAGAATATATTATTGGCAACCTAAATTAGTAGAGATTAATTTAACTGGTTCAAATGTCACGTACAAGAAAGATCAATACCCACCTTGCGTGCAAATCACATCCATAAAGATAACTTTGAGATGTAAGGGAAAAAACTTCAAATATTCGAAATGAAGTCAGAATTACAGAGGAAAGATAAAAAAGATATTAAATGAAAAAAATTTAGAAATGATAGAGTATATAAAATAAGAATAAATAAGTTAAAATTCTAATTTATATATTAAACATAATTTAAAATTCTAATCTTTATTTTTTTTAAACCATTTTTACTAATTTTTTATTTTCAAATTTGATTTATTTTAAGCTAATTCAAGTGTAATTCGATACCAATTTTGTAATATCCTAAAAATTAAAGTATGAAATGTATTATAAATTTATCAAAGACTTGTACAAAGCTTATAATAGTAAATAATACAACTTAAAATACCAAAAAAAAAAAAATAACAATATGCAAATATTTATACAAGATAGTTAAAATAAAATAAATTATATATCTTTATTATTTTCAAAACATTCTCTCTGTGGTGGTGCCTATTTTTGCTCGTTCTCTCTGTGGTGGTGCCTATTTTTGCTCGTGTACAAAGTATAATAATTACGATTCACAACATATTTATATGTAAAAGTAAACCACACATGATATAAAAGAAATAACTTTATTAAAAATTCACAAATAATCTAATTTCAATCAAGCAAACCATACAAAAACCATATACACCACACATGGATCTATATAATAAAGATGTTCAACAAGTGAACTGTTGACCAATGCTTTCCAAAAGATACATATTAAGTATGTCCTACCAAATACTAACATGTAATCCAAATCAAGACATGGATTTAAAACACACACACACACATATTAAAAATTCACAAATAATCTAATTTCAATCAAGCAAACCATACAAGAACTATATAGACCACACATGGATCTATATAGTAAAGATGTTCAACAAGTGGAATGTTGACTAATGCTTTCCAAAAGAAGATACATATTAAGTATGTCCTACCAAATACTAACATGTAATCCAATTCAAGACATGGATTTAAAACACACACAGACACAGACACACACAAACACAGACACACACAAACACAGACACAAACACCAACACACACACACACAAACACACACACACACACATACACACACAAACACACACACACACACACACACAAACACACACAGACACAGACACACACACACACACATACACAAACACACACAGACACACACAGACACATACACAAACACACACACACACACACACATACACAAACACAGACACACACACACACAGACACACACACACACACACACACACACACACACACAAAGAGACTAGAAGAAAGAAATGAAATTTCTTTAGTTTGAGAGTGAAAATATTTTCTTTGGGCAACTTGCTTGAGTGAACATTTGATAAATAAATGAGTCGAGTTGTGGTGCTACTTTTACTCGAGCAAAAATTTGGCTGAGAGTTGGGTTATTTTTAGCCCTACTTTTTCTTGAGTGAAAATAGGATTGAAAACAAGGTCTAGATTTCTGTTTTATTTTTCGTCTAGCAAGAATATTAGAAAAGTCAATCTCAGACGCAAAATCATTTAATCTAGATTTCTGTTTTGTTTTTCGTCTAAGCAAGAATATTAGAAAAGTCAACCTCAGACGCAAAATCATTTAATTTCAAAGTATTTTTCAAAAGCATCCTTTTAAATGATACAACTTTTAAATAATTCAAATGATTAATCTAAATCATGGTTTACTCAAACATCATCCTTTACTCATTGCAAATCAACATTGTTCTCTTAACTCAAAGTATGCATGTTTGTGCTTATATCAAATTCATAACTAATCATAAGAAAGGTTATATATATATATATATATATATATATATATATATATATATATATATATATATATATTACTCTACTTATCTAAACTATATTCAAAACTCCATTTAATAAAAATCTATACTTAACATGCCTAACCTAGTCACTAGATAAACTTATTAGCAACAATATTCAGTCCTAAACATTTTAAACAATTATGTATAAATCAATCCTAACAACACTCATGTTCATGTATTTAAACAAATTTTCAACCAACCATAATCTTTGCATATAAATAAAAAATCTAGTGACCAAGTTACTTTCACATGACTTGAAATGCTCAACTTCATCGCATTTTTCAAAGCTCAGCAACAAGATTATTTCAACATCTAGGGACCTAGAGCAGAGTGTCTAAACATAACAAAATTTTAGTATGTGATAAAACAAGTTGAGATATCACTTTTTTTAAATGACCCATTGAAGATAATGACAAAAACATAAGAAAAAAAGAGTAAAACAAAAGTCTTTAGAGTAAATAAGAACCTACTCTTTTTGAAAATTTCATTGGGTATAAATGTTTCTTAACTCCCCAATTTTAATGAGATATAATCAAATTTTGAAAGAGACAAGGTATGAAGAAGAAATTTTAGATTTTGGGAGAGAGATGTTGAAGGAAAAGAAAAACAAAAGTGAATGAAGAGGGAGAGAGTGACAAATTTCCTAAAATCTAGATAACAAATGATACGATCCTAACCAGGAAAGAGTTCGATCGTTTCTGAATTTGAATCCTCAAGAGGTACGACACGAATAAATCAGAGAAGAACACAAAATAAGACAGATATGGAGGACGCCACAATCTAGCAGATTGATAAGTCAAGTGAAGATTCGTCACAAAGATGTTAATCTTTGATAAGAACTAGAGGCCTAAGCCAATAACAAAGAGAATTCTCTCTTTAATGAAATCAAATTCAATATATGACTAAAAGTGTTTACATTAGTTTTTGATACCTCTATATATAGACATATAAGTTTAAGAAAACTTGAGAACCTTACAAGAAGGCCCAAGCCCAAAAACATAAAATCATAAACTAATTTATAAAAGAAAGCCCAACGCCCAAAAAATAGAACATAACTAATTTCTAAAAGAAAATCCAAAGGTTCCTCTTCAAGTTCATCTTTAAGTTTTTCTTCTATGGAATCTTGAGATAGTCCTTTATCATTCCCTCCTTCTTGAAGAGAATTTATCCTCAAATTCGTACAACTTGAAGTTTAGAAGATAGTCGTCTATCATACCCTCCTTCTTAAAAATAATTTGTCCTCAAATTTGTCTCACTTTAAGATTCTTTATCATTTCCCCCCGTTTGGAGAGAATTCAACCTGAATTCTAGAAGGTCCTATGCACAAACGCAAACATAAATCAGAGACGCAAATCTAAAATAAATAAAAAGTTAGAAATTCTACTAAAATGGGATTTGGATCTTTGAAGAGGCCAATCTCTTATTATCAAAGATTTTGGAGGTTTGCCTCCAAGGTCAAATCCTTACCTACACAAATCATCAAACAATTTTAAATTAAAGATACAATGCTCAAAGAAAAGAAAAGGAATATTGTGCAAACAAACAACCAAATTATAGGTATGACTTTGATCATCCATAAGTTTGTTAGGAATGGGTAAACAAGCTAATTCATGAGCATATATTTCTAAGCTTGTGTCTTTTTTTATCATCATTTTGTCTTCCCATTGTTGCTTGATGAACAAGTTTTCTCTAAGTATCCTTTCTTCTTTCCATTGTTGATGTCATTGCTCTTTTATGAATAATTTATCCATAGGCAATAAAACAATAAGAGGAAAGTTGGTACCATTTTTCATTGACAATTCATAATGCTCTCTTATTTCTTTCTCTTTTTCTCTCTTTTCTTCCTCCTCTCTTTTTCTACTCTCTTCTTTCTTTAGTTTTTCTCGCTCTTCTTTCTCTTTTCTCTCTCCTTCTTCTTTCTCCTCTCTCCCACTTTTTTCTTTCTCTTCTTTTTCTCTCTTTTCTTTCTCGTCTCTTTCTCTCTTTTCTTTCTCTTCTTTTTCTCTCTTTTCTTTTGCTTCATTTTCTATAAGTGTTTCCTTCTCATGGGCTCTTTTTAGCTTCCGCTCTTGCCTTCTTTTCAATACATCTAATTTTTGCATTGTCCTTTCTTCCTTCTCTCTCAAGTATAAAATGTAGTTCTTAAGGTCGTCATTAGTCATGGGACTTACATCCCCATTAGGAAATTGATGAGTTTCATGCCCATAGCCTTCACATTTGGAACATCTTAGTGCACTTATCTTTGACAATGATTTTCTATCAAGATTGTGCTTCCTTTTAATACTAGCAATCTTGCCATTTAGCTTTATAATTTTGGATTCCAAGGCATTGACATCCTCTACCAAAGCCTTATAAATACTAGGTGTATCTCTACGTGTCACTCTCTTGGTACGTTCAAGTCCTCTAACCAAATGGTACTGGTTAGGAGTAGGATAATTTAAATCATATGTTAAACCAATTCTAGAAGGATGCCTCTGTGGAAACATGTTGCATTACTCAATATTGCTAGTTTTTACAAGAAAATGTTAGTACAATAAAATATATTTAGGAACTCACCACTCTTCTAAGTGTTTCACTCAGTTTTTCACTCGTGTATCACACTTATAGGCTTTTTCTTGAATGTACTCTCCTGACTTTTACCACTCAAATTTCCTTTAAGGCTTGACAAAGAACTCCACTAGCTTAAGCAAAGAGTGAACAAACAAAGTGAAAAGCGTTGCGAGATCTAAGTCTTGACTCAAAAGGTTAAAGAAAATACAAAACTCTAGACAAAACTTCAAGGAATTTTAAAACCACAAAACAAGAAAATAAAAATTAGAAAATAATAGGACTACCAAAGAGAATTAAAGGAGACAACACAAAGACTCTAAGAGAAAGATTGATTGCAACTAGAGATGGCAAATAAACCCGTGCCCGTGGGTATCACCCGAACCCGTCCCCGTTTTGACTGGGTATGGGTATGGGTATGGGTAATACCCGAAATTTTCAACTGGGGATGGGGATGGGGATGGGGATATATATATACCCGCCCAAATACCCGTCCCCGCTTAAATTACTAAACTATTTATA
>Ga0214542_1011990_pt1 | contig 11513 bp, 4 predicted proteins | sample CNSS1metaG_FD_160096 | JGI IMG/M metagenome (GOLD analysis project Ga0214542, IMG submission 160096) | Root nodule microbial communities from cowpea collected in UCLA plant growth center, Los Angeles, California, USA - CNSS1 | ecosystem: Host-associated > Plants > Roots > Nodule | place: USA...
GAAGCATTAAACATCCAAATCACAGCACTGTCTCGCCCAGCATCTCGCTCAGGCTGAGGGGTCTCGCTCAGGCGAGACGTGCTCGCTCAGGCGAGCCTCGCCCTCGCCTAGGCGAGAGCGCCAAAAAATAGGGCATGGGCAACACGGGATCTCGCTTAAGCGAGATCCCTCTCGCTTGGGCGAGTTGCTTGCTCGCTCAAAAATTGAGCGAGCCGCCTGGGCGACTTTTCGCGCAAAAAACTTAGGTGAGCTCCCTGTTTCATCCCGCCTAGGCGAGATGGACTCGCTTGGGCGAGATTAACAGGTCTCGCCACTGTTCTTCGGTGTACCGCCATGTTTTCCGGCCAAACAACACATACAAAGCGTTTCACACATCAAAACGACAGATTCCAACCATACAATGTAACAACCAACACAAAAACAGTTCTAAAGGAGTCGAAACTAGAACCCTAACTTCCCGTACCTGGAAATAGGTTCGTACAGGACCTTCGACGCGTAACCAAGGAGCACAGCAGCTCTAGGGCCCAATTCGCAACTGGAACAGTGGGTAAAACGAGTTATAAAAGAGTCTCCACTGTTACTGTGAAAGCTATACAAAACAGAGGCGGTAAGGGTTAAGGGTACTTACGTGAGCAGAACAATGGCCAAGCTAAACGTAAATCTGAAGAACGTTGGAACCCTAGCAGAGCTCTAGTGCGGAAACAGGGAAGGAGGCGGCTGCGAATCTGAGAATGCAGAAAGTGTGAGTGTTAGGGCAACTGAAACAGGTTTTTATCCTATGGGCCGGTCTTTAGGCCCAATACTGTAGGGCAGCCCACTAACTTTTAGGGCAGGAATAAAAATGGGTCTTACAATTTCTTTCAAAATAAAATAAAGATAAAATTATAAACAAAATATATACACTAAAAGAAGAAATCTCATTATATTATACAGATTATTATATTTATAAAAGTAAATTTAAATAATTTTTAAAATTTTATTGTAGATAATATTTTTTTATTGGTAGAATAATTATTTTGATTAAAAACATATTTAAAAGATTAGATTGAAAATAAAATGTATACACTAAGAAAATTCTATTTAAATAACAGAGATAATTTTTTTATTATACTAATTATTTTAGTTTTAAAATATAATTAAATTTAGAAAAGAAACCGATCAAAATAAAAAACAGATAAATTTTGAATAGAAACGGTCGCTAAAATGAATAAAATTAATAGAATAATTATTTTAATTTACAAACTATTTAAAAAATAAAATTAAAAACAAAATATGTACGAGAATATATCTATATAATAGTATAGACAATATAATTATTCATGTAATCATAATAAAATTAAAATAATTATTTAAATATAACAATTAAGAATAATTTGAGAGATTAGAGCGACATGAAATATTATAAGCAAAAGAGGACCCTTTATGTAATTTCCACCGTATAAAAAAGGTTGCAGGAATCTTCGTGGTTTTTTCAACCCCATCTTCTTCCTCTGTTCTCTTTCGTCTTCCATCGATAGAACCATAATCTTGTTCCTCTTCTTCGAAAATGGACTTCATCGTTTTTATCTTGGTGGTGCTCGTTAGTGCGCAACTGTTCTACCACTTCTACAGTCTCCTAAACATCTTGGCCACCCGCTTCCGCCGCGATCCTCCTCCTACCGCCACTGCCACCGCCGCCACCACCAAGTCCTCCGATCAGGTCACGCCTTCCTCCAAGGACTCGTGAATAACACAACAACAACCGCTTTACGACACCCTTTGGTGAGATTAAATCAGGGATCCAAGAAAGAACGGTTTTTTATTTGGTGTGTAATCAATCACTGCAAATGCTATGTTACTCTGCTTACCCACTAGTGTTAGGTCTTTGATTTCAAGTCAAATTTTAATCATGGTTGGTTGCTGCTAATTTGGACTTGTTGATTCACCTACTTCTTTTTCTTTTTTGTGGGTTAGTTTACATGTGTACATGCATCTAGGTTTTCAATTTTTCGGGTTTAATCTAAGTAAAGATGCATCTTCTTTGTTTCCATTTTTTTTTTTGGATTTATGTTGAGATGAAAATTGGTGGCTTTGTGGGTGTGTTGTTTTGATTGATTCTGAGAGGTTTGGGGGTCAACGCTGTTTCTGAGTTTTTGCTGTGGATTGTTTGGGTTCGTAAAAAACTATTGCTTAAAGTGTTAGTTTTGGCTGATAATATAATGTGGTGTTTAGCGTTAATAAAATCCTCTACTGTGCTGGTTTTAAGGAGATAAACAGGGACAAACCCTAACTTAACACTGCTTTAATCAAAATTCATCAAGTTGCATAAATTATTGTTCTACAGAACATGATCAAATGTTGGATTTGGTCCCAAAGTCATAACTTTCAACACTTTTAGCTGTAGAATGGCAAACTGTCCTAAATCGTGAATGAATATGAGAATTTGCATTTCGTCTTCGTGTAGTAGTTCAATAAGCCGATACAATGAATTAAGCAACTCATTTGCATGTAAATTCCAAAAATTAAAGGCAACATCCTTGCGGAGATAGAACACAAGGGTAACATTTTCTCATTTCTCACCATCCTAGTGGACATAGAAACACAAGAGTCACTTAGATATTATCATTAGATCATCTACAAATATATTGCGCCGTATGATCCTGCTGGCTTGAGCTACACTTCAAATTCGAACACATGGCTTGAAAAACTACACTTACATTACTGAGATTCCAAAGCCAGAACAAATTAGTTAAGAGGTAATAGCATTGAGAAGTCCATCAACGAACAAAAAATCAATCGTCAGCAGTGGCATCTTGCATCATGAGCATGAAAATGTCAGGCCAGCAAATTATGCAACCTCGTAAGATCCCAAATTCAACCACAATTATGTAAACGAATGAAAGGAGTGCTCCGAAAGATAATCACCCGGTGGTCGTTTTCTTGAGAGAAGCTATAGAGACCTCATTTGATGGTTGTTAGCTGAACCCAAAATTTTGAACAGTTTCTGCAACAAAGCTAAAACATTGAGATCAGAGTGCACGAGGAAGAGCAAATGAAGGAGTACACTACACTCCAGGCAGAAGGTACCAAATGCACAGATAGAACACCATCACAAAATTATGGATGAGAAAAAAGAACGATGAACACCACAAATTAAATTAAGTTTTAATTATTGACTATAATTGAGTAATTTAATATATAAATTATTTTTTTATTTATCTAATTAGAAACCTTAAATGTGATTTGAATATATATATATATATATATATATATATATATATATATATATATATATATAGGTACTAAAATGACTTTTGCAAGTACCTGTGGGAAAGATTCGGATGGAAGGGATTCAAGTACTCCTCCCTACATCTGTGATCATTGCTTATATTAAACAGGGTTTTGCTGAGTTAACAGCTGTTGGGTAAATCAATAATAAGCATAGCTTAAGAATGTTAACAATCTATAGAAACAGTCAGAGAAAATCCTATTATCTCTTGTCCTCAGCAACGGAAGAACTCATTTCTAAATATCTTTGAGCCTCATCTAGTTTACCATAGCGGGTAAGGAGTCGAATCATGCAAGTGCAGTGTTCTTTGGATGCTTCAATTTTATATCTTGACATCAAATCAAAGATCCTAAAAGAATCTTCAACATACCCAGCTCTATCACATATAGACAGAACAGCTTCAAAAGTGAAGCGGTTCGGAGAGCAACCATTTGAAATCATGTCATAAAAAAGATCAATTGCCTCCTGATACCATTCCTTATGCCCATAGGCCCTAATAAGAGCACTCCATGTCGTTGAACCTTTATCAGGAACCACACTAAATACCAACTTTGCTTTATCAACATCTCCACAAATCCCATACATATCAATGACTCCAGCAGCAACATAATGGACTGATGCAAAACCCCTTTTCAACACTTGTCCATGAACTTCCTTCCCAAGCTTTAAAACTTTCAGCTCCCCACACACATGTAGCATCCTAGCCATGGTAACAGTGTCCGGCTTATGCTCGGTCGTCCATGCCATTGACCTCATGACACCAAGAGCTTCACACACACGCCCATTCTCAATGCATGAATCAATCATGGCAGTCCAAGAAACCACATTCTTCCTCTCCATTTGATCAAAAAGTTTGATGGAATACTCAATCACACCGCACTTAGAGTACAACACCATCAAAGAAGACACTATCGGCACATTAGGCAGAAGCCAATGTCTCAAAGAATAAGCATGAATCTCCTTCCCTTGCTTCAGAGCCCTCAACTGTGCACAAATGGGAACTAAAGAGGCAACTGCAGAAGCACCAGGTCGGAACCTCTTCAACCGAATCACAGACCTCATTTCAACCTCAAGTCTCCCTGAAACCAAACCAATCCAAAAATCTCCTTTCCTCTTCATCACACTGAACAAAACTCGACTCCCCGACCCAACATCGCCACACTTGCCATACATATCAATCAATGCTGATAGAATCGACAATTCCTTGTAATACACATTCTTCACCACAAAGCCATGAGCTTCTCTACCTAAGTTCCGGGCACCAACTTTCCCTATAACATCAAGAACAACTATCATTACAACCAAATTTGGGTTTATTCCTTCCAACAACATCAACCTCATGTAGTCCAAAGCTTCTTTTATCATGCCATTGCGCGCGAACCTGGTAATCATATTACTAAACCTCCATGCCTTAACGTCTCGTTTGGGAATTTTATCGAACACTTGGCGTGCGAACACGACTTTCCTGCGCTTGGGGTACAGATTGTTCGGAAGCGTCTCGTTGGGAGGGGTGTAATCAAAACGCGGCGGCGACGAGGGAGGCGCGTGGTTTTGTGGCGTGGAGAGTGAGAGATTGTGGCGCGTGGCGGGGTTTAGAATGAACGAGTGAGGGTGAAGAGAAAGAGGAGGTGAAACGGAGGATTGAATTTCAGAAGAATATTTGAAGCATGGAGGCGTCGCGGCGTGCGTTGGACACGCGCTGAACATTGTCGCGGTTTTGGGACAACCTAGCTAAGACCAACAATGGCTGCAAATATTTAAGCTTATTTTGTTTGTAGAAAAAATTTGATTACGTAGGATGATGCATGTGAAATTTTCTTTTCCCAACAAACCTATTTAAAAGAAAAAAAAATTATATTATACAAATCAACTTGCGCTAACATTATGCAAATCAACGGAAAAGTGAATTTAAATTATGAAAAAACATAAAATTGAGAATAATCTCACTGACAAGAGAGAAGTTAGAGTAAAAGAAATAATAAATTATAAATTAATAATCCTGTTCACATATTTAGATTTAACATTTACTTTGCTATCTAATATTTGTTAAATAAATTCAATATAATTATTTATGATAAATTGACATTCATCGTGGCAACTCATTTAGTATATGTTATGTAACATAACTCAAATAAATCTAATGGAACATAACTCAAATTTGGACAGATAACAAATTTGGAATTATGTTAATGTGAAAAAGAACAAATTGACATTTTTTTAAAATAAGAGACCACGATGAATCCTTTAAGGTTTAATAAAAATAAATATAAGAATTAAAACAAATCAAAACCTAAACACAATGAAAAAACTATTAATTAAACAAAAAAATTTCAATCAAAACAATGAGAATAATGGAATACGTTTGAAGCAAAGAAAAAATTTGACTAAAATTTTAGAATAATTGTATTAAGTTTATATAAATGTATATTTAAAGAGATTGTTCATTAAACATCATGTGAAAAAAAAAATCCCAATAAACTCATTTATAAGAAAAAAAAATGCAAATCAACTTGTGCTGATGTAAATAAATATAAAAGTGAATTTAGATTACGAGAATATAGAATTGAGAATAATCTCAATAACATGAGAGAAATTAGAGTAAAATAAATAATAAAGAATTAACTATTAAACGTATTTATATATTTAGACTTATCATTCACTTTGCTATTCGATATTTATTAAATAAAATTAATGCGATTACTTATGATAAATTGACATTCTTTGAAAGTGTGTCAAATCATTTTGGAAGATGTCATGTGATAAAATTTAGAAAAGTGACACATATAAAATTAGATAGGTTACAAGGTAGAATTTATGATTATATAATTCAAAATCTATTATCTTGTTAAAAAATATATTCCAAGTTATCCAATTCAATATATATATATATATATATATATATTGTATCTTAAAATATATAATCTAAAATAATAAAAAATTATCTTGTTAAAAAATATATTTCAAATTATACAATTCAATAAATATATATATATATATATATATATATTTATATATTTATTTTGTATCTTAAAATGTATAATTAAAAAAAAAATATTTATGCAATGTAGAATGTTTTCACATTACACTAACCATGTGTATTACTAAAAATTATAACCTTGTCTTTAGAGAGAGAATTTTAACAATTCCAAGAAATTAAAATAAATGATATTTAAAATACGTATAATTGAATTTTAATTATTTCTTAAATAGTTTATTTTAATGTAGTAATGTGAACATCTTATGTTATACTATTTTTCGTTGGATAAAGTAATTTAACTTATCTTTTATGATAAAATTCTGTTTTAAAAGTATTTCGATAATTTAATTTTACCCTTCAACCAGAGTCAATTTAGTTTGATTTTTGTCTCGACCAAATCGACTCGTCTCGATCTTGGTCTTGGGATAACTTGTCTCAATCTTTGACCTAAAATGACTCAATTTAACCTTTGGTATGTGACAACTTGTTTTGACTTTCAATTTAGGCCTAGCCAACATGACCTACGTCTTGTGTCGACTCCTCTCAAGCTTTGATTCAGGCCAACTCATTAAGACCTTCAATCTAGACCAAGTCATCATGACCTTCATTTTGGATTGACTCGCCACAATCTTTGACCCAATGAACACATCTCAATCTTCGACTCAAACAAACTTATATTGACATTTGACTCATCTTGGCATTCGTCTTATGTCGAATTGGCTAGACATTTGGCTTTTGCTGAACCGATTCAACCTTTGGCCTATACTAATTCATCTCGACCTTTAACATGAGCCGACTTAACTAGACCTTATAATCGACTCAACATTTACTATAGGCTAAAACAACTTGGTGTCAATTTGACCTTCAACCCATGTTGAATCACCTTAACCATCCCAATTTGACTCATCTCAACCTTCAGACCAATTGACCCGATAAGACCTATGGCTTGAGCTGACCTGACAAGTCCTTTAGTCTTGGTTGACCCGACTATAACTTCAATTCGGGCTCACTTGTCTTATCCTTGAGTCCAAGTTGATTTGGCTCAATCTTCGATTCAAGTCAACTCGATTTAGCCTTTTGCTTAAGGTGACTTGACTGAACATTTAGTTTAAATCGACTTGACTGAGCCTTTAGTATGAACCAACTCAACTTAACCTTCGTGAGTGGAGTGAGAAAAGTAAAAAATGAGTGAAATTTTAATTTCCTTATATTATTTTAGGATATTTAAAATATTTTTATTTTATTTATTTGAAATAGTTCTAAAATTTCTTAAACTTCAATTATTTTATAATTATTTTATCTAAGCAGGTAATTTTAGTGTAAAAAAATTTGAAATTCCACAAATAAATGAACTACATAAGAAGAGTTACTAAAATCTTGCAATGTACGAACAATCATCACCAACCATCACCACCAAACAATACCAAAATCACCTTCAAGCACCACCATCAATCATACCACAACCTTCGCAAATGTATACATTCCAACACAAACACAATCAATACCTAATGAATTTAGTTAAATTTATAATTTGTACTTAATATATAATATATAATATAATGCTTCTCAGAATAATTTTTTTTGAAACATCCATGAAATATATTTCACAAAGAGTTTTCTACACTAAATATGTTTCGGAAAGAACGTTTAGAATAATTTTTTTTCCGCATTTTTTCTCTTTTTCTTCCTCTTTAGTATTCTTTCCCATCTTCTTCCTTTGCAGCAGTGCCGTGGCACGGTGACAATGACCGAGGCAGTAACAGTTTTATTTTCCAGTTATTGTGGGTGCAGTTAGTAACATTTGAGGTGTAGGAAGCAATAGGCTCGGGGTAGAGCATAGAGCCCATTTATTCTGAAAAGCCCATAAGTCCATTTCATGTTTTTCTAGTCTCTGGTAAAGAGCGTTGTTCACTCTGCAACAAACCGAACAACAATGGCTTCCAATTCGAAATCGGAGACTTTTCTTCAGCGATATGGCTACGATTTGCTGTTGGCATCAGTAGCTGCTTTATACGTTCTCACCGTTCCTTACACAAAGGTCGAGGAGAGTTTCAATGTTCAGGTCTCTCTCTTCTTCTTCTTCCTCAATTTGTTTGCTTATTTTGCTTAATGTTTTATTATTTTTATTTATTTATTACTTATCTGTGTTTCTTTAAGGCAATGCACGATATTCTCTATCACCGGACTAAACTCGACAATGTGAGTTTATTTTGTGATGTTGTTAACTTCATAAGCTTTATTAGTTGATATATTATTGGACTCAATTGATAATTTTTTATCGTTTCTGATAATAGTATGATCATCTGGAATTCCCTGGGGTGGTTCCTCGCACTTTCCTTGGTAATTGTTTTCCATTTTCTGACAATTTCTTTCAAAATATGTGTATTATTTACTTGTTCATAAATATTTATCGTTTATGCTTTCACATTTAGGCTCTGTTTGTACAAATTTTTTCATAAACATTTTTAGGATAGAAAGAAAATGAAATGATCGATGAACTTCTTCACAAGCTAAGTTTAGCTCATGTCCATGTTAAAAATAAAAATTGAGAGAAACTATTTCAGAGAACTTTTATAAATTAGCTTACATTGCACGTAAACTAATTTTAACTTCTGGAAAAACTTATTTATTTATTTTTAATTTTTTATACAAATTTTCTTGCACACAAGTTAATTTTAGTTAATGGAGAATCTTGTCGAAACAGACCCTTAAGACTAGCCCGGTATTTGTGGTTTATTATGGAAGATAATAATATTCTTATGTAGAACTAAACAAATGAGAATTAAGGACTTGTTTATACAGTTGCATTGGTTGTGTGCCTAATGTGAATGGTTCATTTAATGATCTGCGATTGTGAGTGGAAGTTGCTATGAGTTGTGAACGCGTCATTCAAGTTTGTTTAGTTTTAGCTGTGGGATTTTAATAGTTCCGATGTTCAGTTGGATTGTTTAAAATGAGTTTTTGCAGTGGCCATGCCATGTTAGTATAAACTGGTGTCTACTAGTGTAGCTGTCTTTTTATGATATTATCATATGTTAATATTGCTGTTGTTTTGTTATTTTGTTTTAGGTGCTTTGCTTGTGTCAGTCGTTGCAGCTCCTTTTGTGTTGACTGCAAGTTTGCTGCATTTGCCAAAGTTTTATGCTCTTGTCATTGGTATCCTTCTTTCATACTTGTCAATCACTGCGTTATGATTTTTGCTTATCATACTTTTCCTCATTTTGATGAATGCTGTTTCTTTTTCTTTTTCTCTGAATTTTGCCTTCCTTTTGGTTTAAATTGGAAGAGACTAGTACTGATGATAAAGCTTGGTGGGTTTCCTAATGGGAAGTGCATTAAGTGTGTTTGTGAAGAAGCAATTAGTTGTTAGTTTTCTGTTTGGATGCCTGGAAATTGTGTGGATGAGAAAACAAACACACTACAAGAATTTTGAAGTATAAAACACTATCTTTAGCTGGAAAATAAAAGCTTGAAAATTAGTTCTGATATAATTCTCGTTTCAGAGCATAATTGTGTTAGTCTATGAGCATTTACTACAGACGAATGTGCGTGTTATATGTGGATAATTGAGTTGACATATCAAATAAAGTAATTTGGAATTCGTAGCTGAGTCTACTATCATTGGCAATCTCAAAATGCTCAAATTTCTCAAAATGCCTTCAATTGTTATTGTCACACTCTGTGTTTCTTGAGAATGTGGTGGGAAGTACATTAATATATCTTATTGTTGACATCTAGTTCGAATGGCTCTAGGGTGCATAATACTATACACACTAAGATTCTTCCGACGTCAGGTATGTACCTTTGACTCGTTTTTCTGTTGACCTCTGTTCATGATCATTAAAGAAGACTCGAGAAAGGTTAATTTATTTAATTATTTACTTATGATCCAGTGTTTATTCAACTTTCTGATATATATATGTAATTGAAATTCCAGTTTAAGACTTCTTCTATCATGCACCCTTGTATGATTGGTGCACGGATGCACCAAATTGTTTTAACTATTGACCAAATAAAAAAATAATTCAACAGTAGTGATAATTTAGCTAAATTTATTTGGCATGTAATATTTACAAAATTAAAATTATGAAAATTATTTCCAAAACTTCAATAGTCTAATAATAATCTTGCTATGCAGATAAGGAATACATTTGGGCATCAAGTAGAAGCCTTCTTTGTAATATTAACTGCCATTCAGTTTCATTTTCTGTTCTACTGTACCCGTCCACTTCCTAACATTCTTGCACTGGGCCTAGGTAACTACTGCCTGTCTTGCTTCTTTATATTCCTGATATTGTGTTTTTCTTGGTTTTAATGATGAAAAGCAGTGTGAAACTAGATAGCACCAGGGGGCAGACCCAGAATGCTGGATTTATATATGGGGTCCTTTAGCTCAGAAAAGAAGGAAATCATTGCCTTGGTCGCTATCTGATTTTAGAAAAGAGCATAATGGTTCTGCAGAGAATTTGTTTGTTTCAATCAAAGAAAGAAAGAATGATATATGCAATATAGAATGGAATAAAGTTGAAGTACACAACATTGTTACGATTCTAGTGGAGAGCAAAGAGAGGATAGTTTCTGAATTGAGAACTAGAGAAGTAGAAACTGTAAATTCTGATAAGTGTTACCCAGGGATTATCCAACTGTTGACTCTGCAGTTGGTTACATGATAGTGGCTAATGTAACTGAATCATAATAAAAAACTAATCCTTACTTAATACAAACAGAAAGATAGCAGAACCAAAGACTAACAGAGTGGTAGTACAGGATTACACTTTGATTGATATACTCTAACAGACACAAATGACCCTAATAAGAAAAAAAATTAAAATAATATTTTTTTCAAATATGCAAAATATGGATGTGTATTTTTAAAAAATTAGATTGATCTTTCAATAATTTGATAAAAAAATTTTGTAACATGTTGACAGGGAAATAATTTAGAAGGACAGTGAGAAAATTCTATAAATTATTAAAGACAACTTTTGCATTAATTCAGTAAATTTTATATTTTATACCCTATTCTAATTTTCTGTCTTATTTATATCTAGAATTTTTATGAAGGATTTTGCTTGCTTGCTAGTCAATGTCATGGTGCTGGACTTTCTCTGGATTTATTTTTGCAGTGAATTTGGCATATGGATATTGGTTTGAAGGACGTGTTTATGCTGCTCTAAACTCTCTGGTATGTATACTGTTGTTTGTATAAGTTAATATATATATATATATATATATATATATATATATATATATATATATTATAACTTG
>Ga0214542_1011994_pt1:0-10000 | contig 11510 bp, 11 predicted proteins | sample CNSS1metaG_FD_160096 | JGI IMG/M metagenome (GOLD analysis project Ga0214542, IMG submission 160096) | Root nodule microbial communities from cowpea collected in UCLA plant growth center, Los Angeles, California, USA - CNSS1 | ecosystem: Host-associated > Plants > Roots > Nodule | place...
TCCTAAATTTATGTGTGACAAGTTATTTGATTTTTAATCTTTACCAAGTTTGTATAATATGATACACTTGATGCCTTTATATATGATGACAAAATTGTTAATTTTTAAAATTAAGTTTGGGGTTTAATTTTGTTTAATAATAAAACTAAAAAAAATTAAAAATATTTCTATAAATATTTAATAAAAATGTCAATTTTATTAAGAATATTATCATAAGTTGTATACAAAGATTAAGGCATGAGAATTGGGAACATGATATATTTGTTGGTGAAATTTCATGAGAATTGGGTGATTGTAAGGCATGTGGAATGTGTTGGGGAGGGAGTTTCATGGGAAACTCTTGGTGACATATATATATATATGCCTAGTGTATACCTTGATATAGGAGATGTCTAGATAAAGGAGGGTATCCTGAACTCTAATAATTGTTCACGCTCACGTAGAGCAGAATGGTTAATGTGGTGAGAGTGGCAGGAGGTCCTAGTCTTGGGACGGTTTGGGCTCAAGATAATAGAGGATTAACCCTGTGTGTGGTTGGGTGAATACCCCTTGCGTCTAGACTCTGCAGAGTTTAGAAACTGGCACAGGCGCATACTTCCTTTAGAATCCTATATCAAGTGTATGATCCGGATATCGAGTCGTAGTAACTTGCATTTGTCTGCTCTCTTATGATTGAAATGTTTATGAGTCGATTGTTGATAATCTGCCTGGTCTTGTACATGTTGTATAATATGTTAAATGTTATTTTCACTAGCTTACCCCCTTTCGTTCTCTGTGTTCTTGTTTTTGCTACCTCTTTTGCGATGATCACCTCTTGGTGGGAGCAGATGGGAAGCACGCTGAAGGTGGACCTGATGGTAACAATGGTGCGGCATAGAGGGTCCTATCACCTCTGGCTTTCAACAGAGCATTTTAAGGCATCAGTGTTTTTTTTTGTTTTCCGAGCTCTAGAGCTTTTCTTTTGTGTACTGTTGTACCCCTGTAATGTATGTTTTGTTAGAGGCATGTGTGATAGACATGCCTCCTTTCCTTTAAGAACTTCTTGGATGACTGTAATGGTAGTTCATTATGTGTACTGTTTCATCTGATAACTCTGTTGTTCCATATTATGCGATGTTTTGTTTAATAGATTGCTCTATTTAAATGGATGTCACATTTGTTTTCATTTTATATTTTTTTAAAATATTTTTAAATTTTATCAACTAGATAACATTATCGTTTGTAAATTTAATAAATGTTTTGACTTATGAACTTTTATTTAGTATTAATTTGAAATGTATACAATTATAATTTTTTTTCTAAATAGTTGATATTGAAGAAACAATAATACTCTCTTTTAATATTAAATATTTAATAATTTAATAATACTCTCTTTTCATTACCTCCATCATTGTGCTCTTCCAAATTCCACCTCAACTTAACCTCCCATCAGAGGGTTTGCCATCCTTATAAACCTCATGGTCTTTAGCCTTCTTAGCTTTAACCTCAAACTTTCAACAACTTTCCACCTTAGAACTCAAACATTATCGAGATGTAGAACCAAGTTGATTTCTCATACCTTACTACATGAACACACTCCGATATCTTCTCTTATTCTAACCCTTGAACTTAAATCCTCTTGTAAAACTTGTGGTATACGATCTCAGAATTTGTTCTTGCAGCTTCCTTAGTCCAAAGTGTTACTTCTGAACACCAACTTCATTTCTTAGCCCATAAACCAAAACTTAGCTTTCCTTGTTCACCGATATACCACCTACCACCACTTCATAGAGGCAAAAGATTATGCCAAGGGCCTTATTTAACCCTTGCAAAGGTAAGCAGGTCAAGTTTGACCTTGAATCTGCATTCCTCTACAATCACAAACACCAAACACAAACCATAGAGGCACAAACATGACAAGAAAAGGTATAAAAGACAAAACTCAAATGATAATTCTAACTCCTTTCTTCCCAAACCTTCAGAATTCAGAAAGGAAAACTATCTCTGATATAGTCATGACTGTGCAACCTCATTACTTTATCAAGACGTTTTCTGTTCTTAATACTTTTGGTTCCACAGACAAACTTGACTAAACTTGAATACTTAAGCCTGCGAGATAAGACAAACCCACGACCCTCAGGTCATCTTAAGGACGAACTGCTCTGATACCATAAATATAACGTCCCAATTTAGTAGAATAATTCTAATAAATAAAATGTCGCATGTTTATAGTCGAAAATAGAGCACCGATAAGAAGTATATAAGAATCAACCATTACAGTTATTCATCGTATACTGAAAGGAATACCCAAAGGCACAATAAAATGCCCACGTTCAAGATTAAAAGAAATAGTTTGGCAAAAGAATTGCTCACAGAGCAAGAAACTACCTAGGCATCAGCGCCTCAAAAGTTGCTCAAAAGAGTCATAACTAACGCCCCTCAATTGGACAACAACATCACCACCATCTAAACGATCTCTAGGAATTTCCACATTTGCTCACACCAAGGATTTGATGATCATCGCAAAAAGGAAAACTAAGCAGGAAACAAACACAAAAAGAAAGGGTAAGCTAGAGTAAAAGGTTTTTAATCATGTTATTGAGCAAGTAAATGTTAAATCAGGTTATAAACATACAAAGCAGTAGACACCCAAACCATGTGATAACAAACAAATGCAAGACCTTCTAACTCAATTATCCGGATTATACTCTTGATATAAAATTCTAAATGAAGTATGCACCTATGTTGGTTTCTAAACTCTGCAGAGTTTAGACACAAGAGATTATCACTCAACCACACTCCAAGGTTAATCCCATGATCATCTAAGGCCATTATCCTGCAAAAAAACTAGGACCTCCTATCACTCCCACCATATAAATCATTTTGCTCTATATGAGTGTGAACAATTATTAGAGTTCAAGATACCTTCCTTTATCTAAACATCTCCTATATCAAGGTATACATTAACCACACCATCACTAAGAGTTTCCCGTGAAACTCTTTTACCATCATCGTTCTGCATGCTATCTCAAGCATTATAATCTCATACCAATGTCCAACCAACCAACAAATTCATAAATCATTTCATACTGAATATAGTAAAATCTCAGTCTCATTTAATCTCATACAACCTACATGGCATCATACTTTATGCTTTTAAAGTAAATCACTCTATCATGTAGACAAACAACCAAATTAGAGAAGAAAACAGAACTAAAGCACGTCCATGCACCAGTCTCACTCAAGCTAGAAGTCCTTGTTCAGGCAGAAAGATTTTCTCGCTCAAGCGAGCCCAAGGAAGATTTACAAGTTTTATAATTTAAAAAAATAGTTAACTTTAAAAGTAGTTAAGTTTAGAAAAATAGTTAAATCAAGAAAAAATAACAATTAAATTTAATGCAAACAATTACTTAAAAACTAAAATTGATAAAATAATTTAGTTAACTTATAGAAACAATATTTATTTAAAGGATAAAATAAAAAAATAAATGTGAAAAGAAAAGAAAATTTTCATATATATATATATATATATATATATATAATTAAGTTAAGAAATTAACCATATAATATATATAAATGAAGTGCTTCACTTAAAGAAATAAAATATTAAAATAATTGTAACTTTTATTTGTATTATTTTATTTATCCGGAAAAATTAAAATCTAAAATTTAATTATATTTTATGAAGTTAAATTTAATTAAATTAAAACTAAAATATAATTTATATTTAATTTAATTTATATAATTTTTGTAATTTTATATAAATTTTATTTTAAAATTTTATAAAATATTTGTTAATATTTACATGTATTCGTGGATTTTAAAATATCAACAAATATCTTTTAAAGATTACTTAACGGATAATTTTTTTAATTTTTTTATTGCGTATCGGATCCGTTGGTATCCCAACATCACCTATTCTATTTAACAATTAAAATATCTTTTATTTTTATTTAAGTTTTTTCCCTTTCTTCTTCTATCTCTTTCAATTTATTTTATTTAAAGAAAAGAAAAGAAACAAACGACAAATTGGAGAAAATTTAAGAAAGAAAAACCCGATGCCAGCAACAATCAACCGAAAATAAAAAGTATTTTAAACATCAATTAGAACATTTTTTTTTAATAATTTACGAGATAACCTAATTAAGCAAGAAAGGGAAACACATGATACATTCATTAGTTTTGTTTTTTAACTTGCTTGCAAACCAGAGTTAATCATGTCATAGTTTACACGTCTACGCCTCCATGTGCATCCTCTTCTGCAAACTCCATCTTCAACGCTACAAAACAAAAACTAACAAATTAAAAAACATAAAAAACAGATAGAGAAAGTGTGTCTCTTCCAGTATTCACTTTTCTCCTTCACGAGACTTCATAATTATTCCATCATCTCTCTCTCTCACATACACTCTCCATTTCGCCATTAATCAAAGTCCCACACCGATTCCAGAATATTCCGAACGCCATGTTTCATCGCCGTCCAGATCCAGGTATCTCCCAAACGCAACCTCCACTCTCCACCGATGTCGTTTCCATGCTTTTCACTAATTACGCCATTGCTTTTTTTTCATACTCACAAGTTAATATAAGGATTTTTGCAATCCTGGGGTGATGGATAGAGTTCGTGAGGAAATTGAATTGATATTTAAGGCAACTTTTTTTTTTTTATTATTATTTTGAATTTGAATTGTTTAGTTTCCATTTATCGTTGAACGGGATTTTGTCACGTTATTTGTTTCGGTGTGCGACCAAACAGAGGTGCCGTGTGTTGAATGTGTTTGAAGACACATGGCGGCTACAGGGTTTTTTCTTGCGTTTAAGTTGTTTACTTAACAAGGCTGTGTTTCTTTGAGTCGGTGAGCGTTTTATGAATTGGTCCTTGTCTTTAATCTTGAGCATTTGCCTAGAAGTTTTGAAGATTCAACGTTGGAGGAGAGTTCCCTGTCTCCATTTATAGCACCAGGAATTGACTTTGGAGTTCTTATACTGCATGCTGGGTTTTGGAATTTGGACTGTGTTTCCTCTTGGTTTTGTTAAGGAGATATAACTGAGGTTTGGAGATTCTGTTATTTTGGTATTTTTGGTGTGTTGGGTTTCACGTTTCAGACGTCCAGACGTAGTGTTTTCGCCTCTAATAAGAGGACAATTGTTTAGCTTTTGCATCTCAAGTTCCACATTCTAGATATTCATTCTATCTTTCACATTGCTGACGTGATCTCTTCCTTCTCGACGGGTTTGTAAACACGGTATATAGCATCTGGAATTGGCTTTGGAGTATTTGTTGTTTCTTAGGGTTTTGATTTTGGATTGTGTTCTGCTCAGTTTTGCTGAGGGATTTTGAGTTTTGTAATTATTTATTGATTTATTGATATTGTTTTGATTTTTTAGAGAATTGAGTTGATGGGGGGTAACAATTCTAAGGAGGATAATAATTGGAGGCAGAACTCATCTGTGCGTTCAAGTCCCTCTGCTTCTTCTTGGGGTGCATATCCTGACCCCCACTCGGGTTACGGTCAGGGGGGCTACGCCTATGAGCCTCAACAGCCTTCGTACCCTACACAGCAGAGCTATTATGCCCCTCCACCTCCGCAACAAAACTATGGCTATGAGCCTCAGCCTCAGCCTCAGCCTCATGATAGTGGTAGAGTGGCCAACCATAGAAATGAGAAGCGGTTAGACAGGAAGTACTCAAGAATCGCAGATAACTACAATTCCATAGATGAGGTAAGAAATGGTTTAATTATATTTGATGTACTATCATTTTTAACATACTGTACAGAACTGAATTCACATAAATAAAAGGCTAAGACTCTGCATGTTTATGACTATTTTTAAGTGTATTGTTGTATGATCAGGTATGACTTAGCTGGTCATGATACTGTCTTCCAATTTGCTTATTTCTACACTGATGATACTTCCTATTCATTTTCATATTTTATGAAATGCTTTTGTGCTTTATGATCAATTTAATTCTTATGTGTTCACATTTGTTGCTTCCGTTTCATTACAGGTGACTGAGGCTCTTGCACGTGCAGGCCTTGAATCGTCAAATCTTATTCTGGGTATTGATTTCACTAAGAGCAATGAGTGGACAGGTTAGGCCTTATTGATATACATTTAGGTTTTTCAATAAAATTGCAATTTATTAAGTGTTTTGTGAAATGTTTGCTAAACTTGATGCCTCTTTCAGGAAAGCATTCATTTAACAGAAAAAGTTTGCATCACATTGGGAATGGTCCAAATCCCTACGAACAAGCAATATCTATTATTGGGAAAACCTTGGCTGCATTTGATGAGGATAACTTGATTCCTTGTTTTGGATTTGGGGATGGTATGTTTCTATAAGTTCTGATAACTTTCTATTTGATCGATGTTCTGTTTGTTGTTTAAATGTGGTAATAATGAGCAATACTGTGACATCATGGCAGCATCAACACATGATCAGGATGTCTTCAGTTTCTATCCAGATGAGCGATTTTGCAATGGATTTGAAGAAGTGTTGGGTCGTTATAGGGAAATTGTTCCTAATATTCGACTTGCAGGTTATATTTCTACTACTTGTCCCGTTCTTCTTTTGTAAATTTTATTTATTCCTGTTGTAGTTACTGTAGTGCTGATGCTAATTTGGACTAATGGTTTTATGTCAGGTCCTACCTCATTTGCACCAATTGTTGAAATGGCCATGACAATTGTTGAGCAGAGTGGAGGCCAGTACCATGTTTTGGTGATAATCGCAGATGGCCAGGTATTCTATTCTTTTCTATATCCAGAACGTAGAGTTGTCTTGAATTAAACCATTTTTCTGATCTATGTGACATAGACTTTAAATGGAGAGGAAACATATATTTGTCATTCATGAAATTCCACTCTTCTAATTTTGATTTAAAGTCATGGTTGCTACCATGCAATTTAAAGTAGTTTGTCTCACTTTCAATTGCTATAATGGTACTTAGCTTAGTGTAACCACCTACGTTGATATTTTCTTCAGGTAACAAGAAGTATTGACACTGAACATGGGAGGCTGAGTCCACAGGAGCAGAAGACTGTGGATGCCATTGTTGAGGCGAGGTGAGTATCCTGTAGATTTGTTCAATGATGATTTATGTGTTTGAATATCTTTTCTTACTTACCTGCGTTATCACAGTAAATTTCCCCTTTCAATCATATTGGTTGGAGTTGGAGATGGTCCTTGGGACATGATGAAGGAGTTTGACGACAATATTCCATCCAGGGCGTTCGATAATTTTCAGGTAATTGACGAAGAGCATACATAATAATGTTGATTAATAACTGTTAAAATGTTATAATCAGTGGGAATTCTTTGATTCATTTTATCGTGATTTCTTTGTGCTTCTTTAGTTTGTGAATTTCACAGACATTATGTCAAAGAACATTCCTCCTTCTCGAAAAGAGGCAGCATTTGCTCTTGCAGCACTGATGGAGATTCCTTCTCAGTATAAGGCAGCAATAGAACTCAATCTGTTGGGGTAAACTTTTGTTTTATACCATTTATACTTTTCTTTTCTGAAATAAGCCTTCAGTTAAGTTTCTGACAAAATTTTGGTGGCTCTGTTTATTTTATTAAATAGTCGTCGAAATGCCAATGCTCCTCAGAGAGTTGCCCTCCCAACTCCAACATATGGTTCAGCGTCTATGGGCACCTCAAAACCTTATGGTTCCGCAGCATCTTTTGGTGCTTCAAAACCGTACGGTTCAGCATCTTTTGACACCTCAAAACCATATGGCTCAGCATCTTTTGACACCTCAAAACCTTCTCATGCTACTGGCTTTGAGAAGAGTGCCCCTTCTTATTATGACAACATCGATGCAGTTGGCACAGCTCCTCCAGCCCCAAGTTCCACATATGACAATCAGGTACGAACCCTACAAAGTACAAAGTGCTCGAATAGAAATATGTCATGTTCTTGATCAAGTAGTTTTGAAGCAAATGCAAAATGCAAATGTAACATGGCATTGCTTGAAATTACGTGAATAGACACCATTTTTTTCCGTTCCAATCTTGCTTTTATTTTTGGATTATTTTTACGTGCCTTAGTTGAGAAATGATATTACATAGGAGCTTCTTGCTGGTCTAATGGGGAGAGACCAATGGTATCAATTTACCTGCTTAATTTTGTTGCATATTTTCATACTCTATCTTCTATTTCTAGAGACTGAAATTGTGCTTGTCCTGAATGAATCAAGATTATAGTTACATAGTTTCATTTTCTTGTTTCCTGGTTTGCATTTTATATCTGCAATATAAGGACTAAATTTGAAATGGTTGTGATGATTTTGTCCTTGTCATACTGTTCAATTAACGAATTCAATTCGTATTTTTCAGCTTTGCCCCATATGTCTGACCAATCCGAAGGACATGGCCTTTGGATGTGGGCATCAGGTAAAACAATATTTTCAATTTCTTGCTATACCTTTTCAGGGAAAAATCAGATAAGTGTTTATGAATAATATATTTGTTTATGTTAAATGACAGACATGCTGTGAGTGTGGACCAGATCTTCAGACGTGTCCTATCTGTAGGAGCCCCATTAATACCAGAATTAAGCTTTACTAGGGCGTCTTTCATTGTGAAGTAATTTTGTGGTGTGAACAAAAATTCTTTGATTTTTTAATGTTTCTTGTTGTATACAACGTTAGATCATCTCTCGGTTTCCATTGAAAAATGATACAGTAAAAGAAAAAAAATCCCAACCAATTAATTTTATTTGGTTTGGATTTGTAAAAAACATTCGTGAAATCCAAGCCGAACTAGTCTATAAATTAAAAGCAGGTTGGTTCTGTTCGGTTCAGTGTTGTCCAAAGAGAAATGTTTACATTTTTCATTTTAATTTCTTTTATAGAATATAGAGCAGAACATTGTATTTAATAAGATTGCATTTTCTTAAAAACACATATCTTAAGATTAGTTTCTAATATTTCTAAGATTAACTTTTTATACAACATAAAAAAATTTGCCATGTGTAATTAAAGTAATATTATATCAATGTCGTTGGTTTGAGCAAAGTCAACTTTGAGTTGAATCTTCAAATTAGACATTGGATTGGGTTTTTTCAGTTTGAAAAAGTGATAAGATTTTTAGGTTAACTTATTTCACATTTTAGCAAAATTTATTATTAAAGAAATGTTAAATACAATATTTATTTATTTATAATAATTGATAAAAAAGAATTATTTTCTATTATTGTTTTTTATACGAATCATTCTACTATTTTATTTTTGACTATGTATTAAAATGTTAAAACATTATTCAAGTATGACTGTTATATTTTTGAAGGCTTAATTAATATACTAGTTTATAAATTTAATTTTTTATTTGTTGTGATTTTAATAATTTTTTTATTTTCTCTTTTAAAAAATTAATGTCGTTTTAATGGAAAGAAACATATTAACTCCTTTTAAGAAAATAAAAGAATAAATTAGTAACTGACGTTGATACCTGACTAATACGTGAAGTTACAATAAATATAAAAAATATAAATATTAAAATTATGTTATCAAGTAAATTAGTAGAGATAAATTATTAAATTAAAATAAGATAATGTCATATTTCTTGGTTATTATGCGACAATGTTTCAAGTAAACTAGTAGGTTCGTATTCAGATGTGACAATATTTCAAGTAAACTAGTCATGGGACGGTCTTGGTTAGGAATGTTAACGGGGCGGATAAGGTACGGATAGTAGTTTCTTTGTACTATACCCTTTGGATAAATATACCCGTATTAATTTCGTTGGGTATTCGTTATGCAGGTACCCACATAATTTTTTAATATCCACAGGTCGAATATTTACAAAAAATAAAAATAAATATTTAACAATATATTTTAATTGTAAATTCAAGTAAAATATAATACATAACATTCGTAAATTTTAAACAAAGACCAAACAACCCATTTAAATAGTGTTGCATGACAGTTTATAGAGAAATGAATTTTTCTTAAAACTAATTGATAAAAAAAACTCATTAATATGTTAATATTTTATCATGTTTTTTTTAATTTA
>Ga0214542_1011996_pt1 | contig 11508 bp, 2 predicted proteins | sample CNSS1metaG_FD_160096 | JGI IMG/M metagenome (GOLD analysis project Ga0214542, IMG submission 160096) | Root nodule microbial communities from cowpea collected in UCLA plant growth center, Los Angeles, California, USA - CNSS1 | ecosystem: Host-associated > Plants > Roots > Nodule | place: USA...
TCTGTCGGCTTCCGGTCCACTTATAATGCTTGAATTATTACAATATTAAATAAAAAAAGTTATGTCTTCACTAACAGTAATTTATGACCAAATTAATAATCTTTCAAGTCTTTTTTTTTTTTTTTTAATTTTATCGGTAACTCACCTTATAACTCTGACATAAATTCACTTTATATATAACTTGACCACCGACAATCTTTATAGTTTCTTCATCCATTCTTAAGTTTTTTTTTTTTTTTTACTAAAAGGGTATATGTAGAAACTTAGTTATAAAAAGGATTGTAAGGAAGTTGGATTTAACAATAAAAGGATTGGGAGGAAAGTTACAGAAGAAGCTATACATTTTCTCTTCTCTTTCTGCTTAATTTCTTCATCAGTTAAAACTGAATACCTATTGAATTCCTCATACATATACCTATTTTTGCCTGTGAGCTACTTCTCTCTCTATATCATTCAACAACTTCAAATTTATTTTGTTAAATAAAGGTAGAAAACAACGATGGATCAGCATGCATGTGACAACTGATGACCCTTTTATAGCATTTTACTTTGTCATGCATATATAGTAACTCATTTGGTATTCGTAAAATTAGTGTAGGATTCACAAAAATAATTTAAAAAAGTTAATATATATGCATCACAAACTTCCACGACTCTGCCTCTTCAGAATGTGTATCCAATTAACTTTATCCTGAGCTGTGGTGGCTCTAATTCATCCATCCATCATAGGATGCTTTTTCAAGAATAAAAAAATAAATGTATATGGTTTTATGGTTATTTGATGTCATGATGATATAACAGGCTAACACATACAAATATAATGAATGCAATTGAAGTTTCACTTTCACTTCAAGACCACACTGTACTCTCTTTTTCTAAAACCCCTGAAGGTTTCAAGAACCTTTCGTGTACTTGTCACATTGTCTTGCCCTAAAAACAACGTTTTTAACTCTTTACTGTTTCTTTATGTTTATCAAACAACATTACAGAAGAGGTTATGAATGAATGAAGAAACTTGTCAGACATAGAAAAGAATGAATAATTATAAGTTGTAAAGAATCATCAACAATACTTGATAATGTTTTCTACTATGTCAGGACAGAATTACCACAGTTGTGTCTCTTCATTTACAACATGAATAAATACAAAATTAGTAAAAACAATGAAGAATAATAAAAAAAAAATTAGAAGAAAGTAAATGATAAAAAAACTACGTGAATGTGACACATCCCATGCAGTCTTCTTCACCTCCTCCAAGCCTTTACCTGTCACCATCACTTTGAATGTACTCGCAGCTTTGTATGATTAAGCATGCGCATGTGAATACAAAATGCATTTAACAAATACAAGTTTTATAAATAAATTTACCTTTCTACCAAAGTATTCAAATCCTTTGTTTGTTGGTGGTAAAGGGAAAGAAACAGTGTAAAACAAGGAAAATAATAACCAACTCCAACTAACTATTATCATTGTCAGTGAAAGTCCTATAATATATTAATTTACCGTTGGTGGTGATAGCATTTGAATTTGGAAGTAAAAGGGGCAAATGAATCAAATGTACTTGTCCAATTATTTAATTTGAAAAAGAATATTTTAAGTAACAATTATACTTTGAAAATTTACTTAGATAAATGCAAAATGCAAAACATTTCTTGTAGGCCCACCGATTAAAGGACACCCTTGCCAATAAAATCATCGGCAATATGAATCTTACAATATTCTAGTATTTTCTTTACCGTTATAGATATGTTTAATAAGATTAGCGAAATCATTACAAATGGTAATTTCATTTATTTTTAAGCAAGCATTGAAAATTACTTCAAAAATAGCAAATAATTAATTAAAGGGTTAAATATATTTTTTGTCTCTCAAGTTTCAGTGAATTTTGAAATTAGTCTCTCATCAAACCTTTATACCAATTTAGTCTTTCATCTTTCAAAATGCGTGAATTTAGTCCTTTTAACCAAATTTTGTTAAGTTTATCTGACGTTTCAAGCACATTTCATGATAGTATTTAAGTTAACATTGAAACAAAAATGTGTCAAACAATGTAAATAATTTAAATACTACCATGAAATGCGCTTGAAACGTCAGATAAATTTAACAAAATTTAGTTAAAAGAACTAAATTCACGCATTTTGAGAGATGAATGACTAAATTGATCAAAAGTTTTGATGATGGACTAATTCCAAATTTCGCTGAAACTTGAGAGACCAAAAACATATTTAACCCTTAATTAAATAACAGTATATAAATGAACCTCTAAACGTAATTTTTTTTTTTTGCTAAGTGAAAAACATGGTGAGCATCACCCATTTTCTCATTACAATATCATATATTGTAATTGTTTCATCAACTCCATTTTTTTCACCCTTCATAAACACTAGTTCACCCTACATAGAGGCCTCTGCCATTTATGTAGAGAGTTCGCGTCTCCATCATGTCTTTTCTTTATAGTGCAAAACAGATTTTTCCATATGGACTATTTTAGACAAATTATGTCATTTATTAAAATGACAAAAACATGGGATATGTAAAAAATAGATTATTCTATTTCGAATCATGATTATAACATGTATATGTAGAAGGGGTGAAATTCTAATATGTTATGTTTTTAATATATAATTTCTTTAATAGGTTATGTGATTATTCTATATGTCAGTTATAGTTGTAATTGAGGTAAACATGAGTTTTTTAATATATAATTTCTTTTTAGACTAAACTATAAAGTTGTTTGACGAATATATAAAATATCAGTCAAGAATAATATATTTAAATAATATTTTAAATCATTTCAAATATTAAAATGTCTATTTTAATTTAAATTGCCTAAAATATCGTACATGATATAACACTTAATATATCGTAGAAAAAAAAGTATCGATTCACATCCCAGAAAAGAGAAAACAAAACTATTAATCACCTGTGACTAAAAATAAGAAAGAGAGAGAGAAATTAATTGTTATATTAAAACGTTTAGTTGAAATTTAGTCCATATGTCTTGGAAATATCTCATGTTGGAAATATCTCATGTTGACTAAAAGTAAAATCATATTAATATATAATATGTATGATAAGTGTTAATAACAAATAAAGTTTTCATTTGAAATTGACACTTATCATATATCAAATTGTGTTATTTATGTATAAAACAAACTCATTTATCTTAAGATATAGAATTAAGAATGAGAGTTCATGAATTGTAATGATATTTTGTTATTTTACAGTGAATATAAAAGAAAGTATCAAGCGTCCTCACAATATTTGGCATTGAACCATAGAAATAAAGAAGATAGAACAACATATTTTGACTTTTTGACTGAGCGCCACAAATTATAGTTAGATCTCACGAAAATATCTTCTTTGCAAGAAAATATGGGTTTGCAACTTTCTACTTCATTTTGTACTGGAATATTCTAAATATATATCTTTTTAATATCTTTTGATACTCTATATATTTGATGATTTGTAACTGAAGTAACAACTTGATGAATAATTGATTTTGTTAATAATTTTCTTAAATTTAATATATTTTTATTTATTTACAAAATATAAATTAAATATTTATTTTTTCAAATTTATTAAATAAAACCTGAAATATTTTAAAAACATAATAATAAAAGATAAAAATAAACAAAAATAAAAATATAATAATGTTAATTATATATATATATATATTATATTATAGAAGGGTCTTTCTTTTATTTTTTAAGTTTAGGAAGTTGATGTAAGAGGAACGAGAGCTTTGTTTTGTTGCGAAACAAAAACAGGTCGTGAATATTGGTTTAGTTGACATTAGGGAGGGCAGGTTCCACCTCAAATGAATATGTATTGATATCACATTGATTACATAGCATAAATAATGGATATAGTTTTTTTTTTTTAACTGATACATAGTGTAGGAGTGTGTTATATACTTTTGTTTTAATTTTTAATTTTAATTTGTATCAAAAACTAATGTAAAAGATGTAAAATAATTATAACAATCTCATGTGTTTCCTTAAAAAAAAATTATAAAATAATGATATAGTTTTTCATTATTGCTTGTGAAGAAAACGGTGTGCAAGTTTACTTAAATTTTGTGAAAAGTTGTGCTCACACAACGTCCAACAACTGTTTGAAGATGACTAAAGTGGTTTTATTCTGCTATGATAGGATGTATTTTGGCCGGCGACTTTCAGAATAAATGCCACAAATTGTATTAATTGTGGTGCTTTCAATAATGGAATAAACTTCAAGATATTTTATAAGTTAAAGGACAAAAGTTGTAAGGAAAAAAAATCTTCAATAACAAAATTTGTGAAATTATAAAACTTTTGGTGGTAAAAAATATAAATAACTCTAAAATTTATAATTAAAACGTCATTATATTTACTAAAAGTTAATTTCATGGATACATATATGGTTGCTTGACAAAAAAAAAAGGCGAGGAACTAGAGAAAAATTGAAAAAGTGACTTAAGAGTTACGAATTACTAAAGAGGAGTAGAAATGCTTAGTTAAAAACAATTGTATTTAACTGATAAAATATTTTATATATTTATTATTCATAAACTAATTAATTCATTTGTAATTATATTTTTTCACATACGTATTCATAATTTAATTTTGTAATTATATCTTTAATATTTTCCAATCAGTTTTAAAGTAAAATAAAATAAATTTAGATAAATGTCATATGTTTTCAATATAGTGTAATTAATGTTTTGAAGTATAATGATACAAACAATTGAATAAATATATAAATAGTGTATTGGTTAAAATAAATAGTGAAATATAAAAAATACTAAAAAAAGTAAGACAAATTAAATAACTTATCACCTATTAATATCAATATCTTAAAATATAATTCTAAAACAAATATTATATTTAACATAATCTTTAAAATAAACAATGTAGTGTTGAACATCAAATAATTAAAAATGTAAGAATATATATAAATCGTATCTAGAATAGAAAATGATAAAAAAGAGTCTAGTCAATATTTTGAAATATATATATTCATAAGTCAAAAAATTAGAATTTTGTGAAGAAAAAAATAAGAGTTAGATGAAATTACGTCCTAAAACTTACCGAGATAATGAATGCAACATAACATATACTATCAATGCGTTAAATGTGAATATATTATCATATTATGCACATCAATTCAAAATATTTGGTTAGACAACGATCATTGTATAAAGATAATTTGAATTATTATATTTTTTATACCTATAAAATGAAATACAACTTTACTTTGCAAAAGTTTCTAAAGTTGACATTTCTCAAATCTTGACATATGACATGTTAAGACTAAGAGCTAGTGTGCTTTACAAGGTCATAGTGCCCCTATATATAGGGTACACAATTTAATTAAGTACATGTAGTTCTTCTAGGATGACATATAATCAAACTACACCAATGGATCAAGTCAAAATATTGTCATTCAGAACAACTAAATCCAAAATTAATCACGCTAATTTGATTATCAGGTAATTAAGTGACTTGGACCAAAATTCAACTAGGTAAGATCCATGAAATATAATATAAAAGATACATTTTACAAAGTATATTGATTGTGTATTTATTAGTATTTACACTCTGATACATTACACTAACTTTGACATTGAAGTATATTTTGCACAATAAATTTTTTAATTCATAACATTATAATTTTATTTTACATCAACCTTTTTTTTTCGTAATTGGATTGAGTTCATTATCTTGACATTTGATAAGTGGAATGACGAGATAGTACTTCCGGACGATGATAATAAAAAAACAGAAAGAGTAAATTTAGATCATACAGTAATATACGTAAATAACAGGAATAATTTTAAATTATATAACTTTTAGAAACGTCACTTAATTAGCATACATATTTTAATCTTAATCGTGTTGAAAGATTTAACAGTCAATTTTTATTTCTTAATATTTAAGAAAAAAATAAAGAAAATGTACGTGTCATGGAAGTATGAAACATATACCCCAAAGACAGACTATTTTTGTATGAGAAATAAAACGAAAACCGAGTTTTACAATTCCGTAGGTGTAATTTTTTTTTTATAAATTGATTAATTTAGACTTAAAACTCATTTTTTTTTTATGGATAAGTATTCCCGTACTAAATCCTCAGAGACAGAAAAAGCATGGTTTATTTGTTTGTAAAAAATGGTATTCGAGATTTAATGTCTAAATGAAATATTATATATTTCTCTGAGTTTTATATAGAATAGAAAAGGTCTTTTAGATGTATATATTCCCTGATATAATGATAAGATTTAAAAATTATTATATGATGAGTTTGATGATTGGGATATTATTGTAGAAGTGAGATTGGATTATCTTAAGTGTGAAGTCTGAAGCAGTATAGAAAGAAGAGAAAGATGGTAATAATGTGGCCTAGCCTAGGAAATATTTGACGTTAACGCGAAGGAAGTGGTGCGAATCCCCTGCGTAAGGAAGGTGAAGAAGGTACGGTAAGTTCTTGTACTTTAACGGGGGTTCTTCATAGTTTCCTTTTCCCTCACGCCCACGCTTGAGTGAACAGTCACAGAAACTGGAACCAGGGTTAAGTGTGTGCAGGGAGAGAGTGAAGTACCCTAGTTCTGGCACATGGTAGTTGATGGTTTTTGTGAACTCATTCTATGTTAATCATGGTGTGTGTGTGTGTGTGCCAGCTTGCAAAACTTGGCACTGCCTTTTGAGCCTAGCTAGCCCCATCTTCACGTGATCTGCTCTTACCCTCTTTTGTTTGCTTCTCCTTGTTTCTCTTCTTATATATCACTCTCTCTTCTTCTTCTGCACTCTCATCTTCTCTCTCTTTTTCCAACCATGGAGTCCTCAAAGATCCATGCTTATCTCTTCCTTTGCATGCTCTTCGTCTCCTCCGCCACTCCCATTCTAGGCTGTGGCTACTGCGGCAAACCCAAGAAGCAAAACCCAAGTAAAAAACCAAAGACCACACCCGTTGTTAAGCCCCCTGTCACCCTCCCTCCCATCTCTCTTCCTCCCGTCGTTAAGCCACCGGTCACCGTTCCTCCCGTCACCGTCCCTCCCATTCTCAAACCGCCCGTCCTCCTTCCCCCCGTCACTCTCCCTCCCATTGCGAAACCGCCAGTCACCGTTCCCCCCGTCACCGTCCCCCCAGTTTTGAAGCCACCCATTTCACTCCCCATTCCGCCGATAGTGAAGCCCCCGGTGATTCTCCCGCCCGTGCTTAACCCACCAAGCACTCCGGGGAAGGGAGGGTACAGTCCGTGCCCGCCACCCAAGTCTCCGGCACAGGCTACGTGCCCCATTGACACTCTCAAACTCGGTGCCTGCGTGGATCTGCTTGGCGGCTTGGTTCACGTTGGCCTCGGAGACCCGGTTACCAACCAGTGTTGTCCGGTGCTTCAAGGACTGGTTGAGGTTGAAGCTGCCGCCTGCCTCTGCACCACTCTTAAGCTCAAGCTTCTGAACCTCAACATTTATGTCCCTCTTGCCCTTCAGCTCCTTGTTGCTTGTGGCAAGTCCCCTCCCCCTGGTTACACCTGCTCCCTCTAAACCAGTTAAGTCCATCACCTTCTCCTTTCCTTTTCTTTCTGCAAATCCTCTTCATTTTTGGGATTCAATCATTTAACTTTCACCATGCAAGTATATTTGTTTTCGGAACTAATACCTTTATCTTATCACCATGCATGCTTATCTACTTTTCTCTTGTATTATTTTTCTCACAATCTCTACCTCGGGAAGCTAATCGTGACACCATGCATGTTATCAAGCCTGTCACCAAGAGCCTCAAGTTTTTTTTTTTTTCAAAGTAATGATCATGACTGGATGTCGTTTTCTGAAGTGTTTTTAGAGGTTGTTGACCTTGTCATGAGCAAGAAAAGTTTCCAATAATTCATATCCACCAAAGTAGAAATTGTTAAATTGATTAAAAGATTAATTTCGATGCTTGTGATTCTGTTTAAACAATTCTCAATAATGACATAAATCCGACATTAATTCTTTTCTCCAAATTTTCCAAGCAAAGTAATAACTTTTTAGAAAATATCTTCTTCTTTTTTTCTGTCTGTTCCTTTTTCTTGAAGCTGCTGCTATATATGTATGATTTATGATTGGTGTTGAGGAAGCACACTAAGTAGATCACATGAAATTATGGAATGGTGATTATTTTGATTTTTTATGAGTAAAGTAAACATATATGGTGGTATTTTGAACCCGTGAACTTGAAAAGTTTTGTCTCATTGTATGTCACGACCTATATTTTGCAGGTGAAAAAGGATTGAGGAATATATGGTCAAAATCGACATGAGAGGATGTCGAAGGAACCCGATTGGAATTGCTGTTGTTTGTTTTTCCTATTATTTGTAAAACCATTTGTTTTCTTCAATTCATATTGTTGCATGTATGTTTTAATCCTAGGCAAGTAGCAGTAAACATGCTCCTTTTTTTTTTGTGACATTTTCAATTATTAATTTATATCAACTGTGCTTTGTTGAGTATATCAGTTTCGTATTTCTCTCTATTCATGTATAGATTTTCTTCGATCACAATTGGGGATTTACCTCCTGTTCAATCTAAAATCTCTCTCGAAACATATAATAATAACCATATACATTTTTTTTTGTGGACATAGATCGTTTGCGGTTTTTTAGAAACTAAAAAATAGTTACCAATTAGTGTTTCATTTCATATTCGCATTGAAAATAAAGTACTCCATTTATTTTATTGTTATATATTAAAATGTTACGTATATTTTTAGTTCATGAAGTTTGACTCTAAATTGAAATTCATGACTATCTAGAGTTTGGATATATTTTTGTCCTAAAATTTAAAAAATAAATGGATATAATTTTTTTAATCCAATTATATTAAATTTTGTTGGTGTGTCAAACTCGTTTTTCAACTTATATTGAAGCAGAAATATTTTACCGGTATAAACAATTCAAACGACATAAAACATGTTTGATATGTTAAAAAAAGTTAATGTAATTGGGTTGAAAAAATTATATTCATTCATTTTTAAAGTTTAAGATATAAAATGTATTAAAATTTTGGACAAAAATAAATTTTAATATCGCATCAAAGTTCACCAACTGGATAGAAATTTAACCTTATATTAAATAATAAAAAGTGCACATTATTAAGTAATAAAATGTATAATTTGGAAGGGCATATAATTTCCCTATTCATTTTATATTATCTTATGCATCGTACAAACTTATAATTCCAAAAGCATTTATTTTAATCTCAATAATGTGACACTAAATTTATTACTCAATATATAAAAAAAATATTATTTAATGATATTTTATAAGGTCACTCATATTTTGGATTTTACACTTTTTTCCTCCATTCCATGGAAGCAAAAGTGACATCCTTTTACTTATTTTTCTCTTGCAATTTAGTGGGAGTCAAATAAGGTTAATTGAGCTTTGTTTAGGTTAAGGAGTAAAAGAAAAATAAATAAATAAAATACAAAGTTAAGTTGTTTAATTAAAAAAAAATGTGATGAGAAAAGAATAAAAAATTTGTGAATGATATGATTAATGTCATAAAATTAAAACAAATTATAAATTGATATGTATTTAAAAATTATATGTCTTTATGATAAAAATGCAATATGATCAAGGGAAAATTATACTTTGACTCTCATTTCTTTGACTTTCATCCTTTATTTAGTGACTTAGCTTAGTGTGAATCATTGACTTTTTTTCATTTTTTCAAAGAAAAAAATAGTGGTACATTAATCAATGACACACACTAAGTCACGTCAATAAATAAAGGATAGAGTCAACAAGTAGAAGTCATAGTATCATTGTTCATGATTAAATGTTAACAGATATTTAAATATCTATTGTTTCCATTAGATTAAATTCTTTGTCTCATTACTAATAAAATAAGGGAAAATGGTAACCAGTGCTCTAAGGGCACTCTTTAAGATGTAGTTAATGAACATTAAATTTTGTAAAAATTCATAAATAATTGTAATATTAAATAAATCACAACTTTAGTAATTATTTGGAGGACAAAAATATCCATGAATGTTATATATTTTATAATTGATAATTTATTTGAGAAAAAAATAAAAAATAATTAAATAATACAATAACTATATTTCAATATTTTTAAAAATTAAAATATAAATAAACACACATAAAAAATTAACAGAGAAAATAAAATATTGTTTATTTTTTTAAAACATACAATATTATGTTAATTATTTCCTTATTAAAAAACAAATAATATTTTATTTTTCTGTTAATTTAATTTTTGTGTGTTTAATTCTATTTTAATTTTTAACAATATTAAAATACATTTATTTTATTATTTAATTACTATTTAATTTTTTTATCAAATAAATTATCTATTACAAAATGAATAATACTTATGGATATTTTTGTCATCTAAATAAAATAAAAATAAAAGTATTCTCCTAATTGCTAAAGTTATGATTCGTTTAATATTAAAGTTATATATGAACTTTTACAAAATTCAATGTTCATTAATTGTACTTTAAACAGTGTTCTTAGGACACCGATTAGTATGACCCATAAAATAATCATCAATTATTTGATACTCATCCATGCCTTTAATTTTTTTGAAATAATTGAATATGGAAAATTAATTTTTAAAAATATAAATTGAAATAAATATTAAATTTAAATGGAAAAAAATTATAAAACTTAGCATTAGTAAATATTACAACACAGACGAACAAATTAAAACTAAGTTGCTTCGGCAAACTATCAAAATTTAAATTAAGTAATTTTATTTTGAATAAGTTAACATAATTGCACTATTTTAAAACGATAAACATGTAACTGTAACAGTTAACCGAATAAAAGTAATTTCACATCTAAAAACAATTCATGTAAATTATAAATTAACATCTTAAATAAGAGCAAGAACTAGAATAATGTATAAAAAAAAAAAAATAGTACATCAGAGACATTCAAAGAAAAAAAAACGAAGAAATATAACGTGTAAACATAAATTACATTACAAGAATTTAAATTAAAAAAAATAAAACAATAAAAAGAAGTCATAATTATTTAAAGGACTAATTAATTGAAGGTTTTTTCAAGCCTATCAATTTTTCTCTTCTGTGAATTCTTTCAAGACGTTGACGAAAATTTAAATTTAAAATATTTAAGTATTACTTAATTTTAGAGTTGTCAAAACGGGTCACCCGACCCAACCCGGCTCGACCCGCGACGGGTTGACCACTTAGTGGGTCAACCCAACCCGGTTCACTTATTAGCGAGCCAACAAAATTAGAACCCGACCCGACCCACCACGGGTTGGCGGGTTAAACGGGTTGGCTCACTGGTTCACTTAATTAAAAAAAAAAACACACACACAAATTTTTTTCTTCAATCTCAAAAAAACTAAATTATAATTCCGATTAAAATCTAAATAAACTTCAATACAATCCAAATAAAATCCCAAATTATGTTAAACTCCAAATACAAACCAAAATCACAAAAATATAAATTACTATCTAACATCAAATCATTATTGTCACTTATCAAAC
>Ga0214542_1011999_pt1 | contig 11501 bp, 9 predicted proteins | sample CNSS1metaG_FD_160096 | JGI IMG/M metagenome (GOLD analysis project Ga0214542, IMG submission 160096) | Root nodule microbial communities from cowpea collected in UCLA plant growth center, Los Angeles, California, USA - CNSS1 | ecosystem: Host-associated > Plants > Roots > Nodule | place: USA...
ATATAAATATATACACACACACATATATATATATATGTGTGTGTGTGTGTGTGTATGATCATTTTGATATGCAGTCATATTGGATAAACTAAATATATTGTATTTTGCTGATAGTGCAAGAATTAAACTCTCAAGATTATTAATTTAGTTTTCTCATGTTTGGTTATTTGAGAAGTCAATATTAGCATTATTTTTATATCACAAATAATGTTTTAAAGGCTCTAGAAGAGCTACTACACTTCTACAAAGAAGTCTAATAGAAACTTATTAAATTCTAAAGATATTTGTCTAAATAGATATCATATTGAGACAAACAATGAAGGAGATATGAAATATCTTTATATCACTGGACTTGGGTTGATAATAAGACCATCACCAGAAAACTTTAGAAATGAGTCAATCTCATCTTTTGGAATGAATACAGGGTGATTTTGTGGTCCAATGCACCCATCATGTGGATCATTTAGATATTTTATGGTTTAATTGATGCATCAACTAAATGGTCACATGTTTGTTTATCATCAACTTGCAATCAAGCATTTGCAAAGTATTAGCACAATTAGTTAAGATATCACTTTCCAGATTATCCATTTAAGAAAATTTGTCTTGATAATGCTGGTGAATTTACATTTTATGTTTTTCATGAGTATTATATGTCAATGGGAATTGTTGTAGAACATATGTTCATGCTCAAAATGGGCTTTTAGAATTATGAATAAAATGTCTAAAGTTGGTTGCAAGACCATTACTTATGAGAGCTAATCTTCCAATGACTACTTGGAGATATGTAATTTTACATGCTACAGGATTGATTCGCATCAAGCCAACAAGTTATCATAATTATTCTATTATGCAGTTGGTTTTTGGTCAGTAAACTAATTGTCTCATTTAAGAATTTTTGTATATGATCAAATTTCCCCGCCAAAAGGGACTATGATGAGTATTTAGAGACGATTGAGAATATATGTTGGATAGGAGACATATTTACAGTTTGATTTATCAACTATTATTTTTGATGAATAAGGTTTTCCAACATTAGAGGGAGAAAAAAAAAACATTTGGATAAGGATATTGGTTGGAATGAATTATCATTATCTCTCTTGATCCTCATACAAAACATGTGAACTCGAAATTCAAATGATAATTCATTCACAAATTAGTCAATCAATTCTCAGATGTTTTTTACTAACACAAATAGGGTAATTAAATCACATATACCAACTGCGAAATGCTCCAAATATAATTGATATTTATTCATAACACGATTGAAGCGTAGTAAGCCTATTGGTTCCAAGGATAAAAATCCTCGAATGAGAAAATGAGCTAAAAAGACAAGATGACCTAATCGAGGAGGTGTAAATCACAAAAGATTCATTTGACATAATTAATAATTTGGTTCTAGAAGAACCTTGGTTCCAGAAGAACCACATGTGCATGAAATTGTTGAAAATGATGAGATCTCAATAAATTATGTCATGAATAAGATAATATGGAATCAAAGTCAACGTTGACGATGTTTTAGCATATAATATAACGATGAATGTTATAAGTAACAATGAGGATCAAGATTGTCGACAAATAAATGATTGGCCAAAGGGAAAGATGAAATAGAAGCAAAATTAGATTTGCTTATTAGATAAAAGGTTTTTGGACCTGTAGTCCGCACACCTGAAGGTGTAAAACTCATTGAGTACAAATCGATTTTTACGCAAAACAATACTATAAAGAATGACAATTACATGAAAATCCCTGGAGGATTTATTTTACCCAACAATGCAAATTCTAAAGTGGATTATTCAATAAAATTGAACAAGTCCCTTTTATGGATTAAAGCAATCAAGATGTATAATTTTCCTTGTAAGTACTTGTTAAAAGAAAAGTACTTATCGTTGTATTTATGTGAAAATATCGAAAAATGAATTTGTCATAATTGTTGTTTATTCATATAACATAAACATCGTTGGAACTACTAATGAGTTCACAAAGGCAATTGATTGCTTAAAGAAAGAATTTGAGATGAAAGATTTTGGAAGTACAAAGTTTTGTTTAAGATTACAAATTGAGTATTTAAATACAAGTGTTTTTGTACATCAAGAGGTTTATATAATGAAGGTGCTTAAAAAGTTCTATATGGACAAGTTATACATTTTTACACTTCAATTGTGAGGTTGTTAGATGTTGATAAATGTCCTTTTTAACCTAACAATGATGAAGAACTTCTTGGTTAAGAAATACCATATTTTTAATGTTATAAGATCATTAATGTATTTTTCTTATTATACTCGATTTGATAGAGTATTTGTTATAAATTTGTTAAGCAAGATATAATTATTCACCTATAATAAGACATTGAATTAGTGTAAAACATAAATTTTGTTACCTTGAGAGTACTTTGAATATAGTCTTATTTTATCCAAATGAATCAAAATCAAATGAGTTATGCAGATGCGGGTTATTTATCTGATCCTAACAACAATTGATCACAAACAAGATATTTCTTGACAAGTTTCGGCTCCGACATCTTAAAGATGAAAGTTTACATGACGGAGAGAAATAGAAGATGTGATGAATAATATTACATCGAAGAATGAAGAATGATGTACTTTTTTTCCTTAACTAGGTTTTTATCCCAAAGGGTTTTTTCCTAGTAAGGTTTTAACGAGGCACGTTCTCTGATCAATGGACACCTAAGGGAGAGTGTTATGAAATGTATAGATGTCCATTGAATTGCTAGCAGTTACCTATGATTGATTGCTATTAATGTTATCATTAGTATTGTAACTATTGAGTTGTATTCCTTGGGTTGCCTTTTATATCTATAAATAGGGACTTCTCCTATTGATAATTATACACAGAAAATCAGTCTCTACTCTCTATTCTCTTTCTCTCCTTTATTTTTATAACAATTCCCAATTTTTTTGTTTATGGCTAAGTATTATTTGTCACATTATGTTTGATTTTGTTGGTGCTAGAGATCTTGGAATAATTAATTTTTTGGAATTGAAGATTAGTTTAGACCCAATAACTTATTATATTCCAAATTCCAAAAGAGAGTCATCTATGGTAGGTTTAAGTAGCATACACATGTCTATTTGATGTTTCTTAGTTGACAGAAACTAGCTAGTATAATAAAAGGCAATTAGTAGTTTAAGTCCTTTAATTTCCCATTTATTTTGCAAAAGCTCAAGTGTATTGTTTACTTCTGGATAGTGCATCATTTTCTATTAATTGCATTGAATATATATATATATATATATATATATATATATATATATATATATATATATATATATATATATATATATTAAAAGCAAGAGCCTAAACTAAAATTATAGCGAAATTCTTTTGAAGCTGACAACTTTAAGTTATTGGTTTGCTGGGAATTATTTGATATTCCAATGTGGTCACCATCCCACTCGCATGCACCAAAGCAACAAACGAAGACAATTTTTTCCTCGTTTTATTTTGTTTAAGTTTTTTATACCATGATTTATTATGTTTATTTGACATCACTGTTTGTGGTTTATGCTTGATTTCCTCTAGGGCAATCATGCGTGACAAAGGAGAAAGAAGAACATGTCCTAAATGGATTTTACAGATCAACACTTGAAGCCTTTCAAATGTGGTTATGAAGTTTCATACGATGTATTTCTTTAAGTAATTTTATTTGTTGGGTTAGTGACTTGTTCTTCGGTTTGTATAAAATTATGATTAGTGTATGGATTTTTAAGTATTGGTTCATTAATTATTTTAAGTATATTCTTAATTTGTAAATTGTGATTTATATTTTTTTTTACTTCTCAAAAAATTAATAAGATAATTTAAATTATATAAACAATTATTTTACAGCAAGTTGACTATTTAAATATTTTCTAATGCATAAATTTTGTGATACTATATTAAAACTTATTATTTGATTTTTTTTAAATCTATATGTTTCCCACGGATAATTTTGTGAAAAAAGGAGATGCGTCAAAATTCAGGACAAATATCTTTGGGAAAAAATCGTGAGAATTATTTGTGGCATTGAAATGAACTTGATTTCCCACAGAAATTATATGTTTGAAATTTTCCACAAAAACTGAAATTTGTGGGAAATATTTCTTATGAACAAGTTACCCACGAATTTCTTTCCTATAAAAATGTCATGACAAAAATATCTTTACCCATAGATTTTTAGAGTTTTTCACGAATTTTGATCATGGAAAATTTGAATTTTTCTTGTAGTGTGATCATTGTAAAGCACACAAGATCAAATTAATGTACAATACAATCAAACCGAAAAAAAAAAAAACCACAGTATATGCCTCATCATTAGATATAGTAAATAAATTCGTGCCTATTTTGATGAAAAATCTTCGCATTGACTGGTATCACTAGTGCAAAATTGCATTTTTACCTCGCCTTATAGGCCTCAGTTGGCAAGGAACCGAAGCATATAATGGCACGGTGGCATTTTTGCAATTCCAGGCAACTTTTATGCCTCGGTTCAAGAAAAACCCGAAGCCAAAAGGGGTTATAGGCTTCGGTTCAAAAAAAACCGGTGCCAAAAGGTGCCTATATGCTTCGGTTGAATAGACCCGAAGCCAAAAACGTGGCTAGAAATTTCAAAAATGCCACTAGCCATTACGTCTTTGGCCTCGGGTGGCACTGAACCGGGGCCAAATAGGGCTATATGCCTTGGTTATTAATTGAACCGAGGCCATATAGTTTAATTAGGGCACAAAAACGCGAACCCCTCTACTTCTTCCTCGCGCGCCGGTGCATCCTCTCCTGCTTCAGCAAAACCCAGTCCAACACATGCTTCAGCTTCTTCCCCTTCTCATCAATCACCCTCCTCCACATCTTCACCGTCCCTTCCGACCCTGTCAACATGCACCCTCCGAACATCGCCACCACCGCGTTCACTGCATCGTCGTGCACATTGATCGACTCCAAGCACTTGAAATCTGCCACGCGCCACACCTTCACCGTCTTGTCCCATGAGCCGGAGTACAATAACCTTTTCTCCTTGTCCAGGCTGAGAGTCGAAACGATGTCGAAATGCTTCACCTTCACCGCGTTCCAGTTCCGGCGAACCTCCAGATCGTCGCCGCTGAGATGAAGAAATCATTCTCGTCGTTCGTCGTAGTGGATGCGCTGGTTCAGGCGAGTTGCAAGCATGGTGGCTGCGCGAATCTGTGGTGGCCGGAGAGTTTGGTCCGCGTGTAGGTTGCTTCGTGATGGTGGCGGCTTGCTTGAGCATGGTGTTGCTGCTTCCATGAGTGGTGCGCGAGGAAGCAGGTTACAGAGGAGTGTGTTGTGCTACAAAAAACTTAATTAAAAAAAATTACCATATGGCTTCGGTTCTCGTGGACCCGAGGCAGAAAAAGAACCCTATGACTTTGTGTAACAACCGAGGCCAAAAAGGGGTACCTTTTGGACTCACCCCAATATGCCTTAGTTCCAGACCCGAGGTAAAATGAGGAAAATAACTGGGGCAAAAAGCCCTTACTGTACTAGTGTATAGATATGAGTAATATTATATTAAAAATTTTCAACTGAGGATGGAGATGGGGATATGGATATACACATCCTCGCTTAAATACCCGTCCCCGTTTAAATTAATAAATTATCTATAATTTATTAAGTGATCTAAAATATATATATATATATATATATATAAAGATTATATATATATATATATATATATATATAATATAATATAATATAAGATAATATAATATATATAATATATACATAATATATATATATATATATATAACTTATTTCTTACTCTCTTAATTGTTCGACTTTTTTTCAAGATTTAATTTTTAAGGTAATTTTTCTTATTATTACATAATTTTTTTTCGTACGTGGTTATTTTCATGAGAATGTTTGACTCTTAATTTGTAGCTCTTCTTTTTGTTACTTTGGTTATACACTTTTTCTTGCTCTCTCTTAATTGTTTAGCTTGTTCTTTAAGGTTTAAGCATATCTTCAAGATACTTTTCCTTTTATCACAATCCTAAATATACATTTTTTTTCCTTTGTGTTATGTTCAAATGGATATTCTCAATTTCATTGAATCAAATTTGGGTCACATATTTAATTATTTTTACTCCTTTATGGTATTTTTATTTTTTGTTTATTTTTTGTTTCATGAGAATGTTTGACTCTCAATTTTAAGTACTCAATTGCATAAACCTTTAATTTAATTCAAGATCAAAAGATGAAGAATCTATGTTTAAATTTGAATTATTATTAATTTAATTTTATTATTTGTGTTATTTCGTTTAAGTGGTATAATATAAATTTTTAATTGTATAAAAAATATTTAAAATATTTTTAAACTTGATTATTGGTTTTCCTTTTATATTTTGTTAAAAAAGAAATTAACCTTTTTACTTTGTTTGATTTTTTTTGTGTTACCTATGTTAGTTTATAGAGAAAATGAGCAGAGGAGATCAGGATTTGCAGGTACCAAGTCCACCACAATGTTCACAACAACCAACTCCCTTTCAAAGTTCTAATAATGATAGCCAATCCCCATTGAATCCATCTATGCAAACACCTTCAGAAGTACTTGATGAAATACATTCAACAACACAAGCGAAGCCTAAGAAAAGAAAGTTGAAAAGTGTTGTGTCGCAACACTTTGAAAAGATAAAAGTTGATGGAAAATACAAAGCTAAATGTAGTTATTGCAAGAAACTGCTTGGTGGAGAAATAAAGAATGGAACAAAGCACTTGCACCATCATTTAGACATATGTATTCAAAAGAAGGCTTTAATAAGGGGGAAAGGGGGATAAGAAACAATTTTTTTCTAAGATTAGAAGTGGCAAAAAGGAGTTGGCTTGTGGAGCTTATAATGAATAAAATGCCAAGAGGGAACTTGCTATAATGATTATATTGCATGAATATCCATTGTCAATTGTGGACCCTATTGGTTTTATTAGATTCGTGACAACAATTCAACCATTACTTCAACTTCCTACACGAAATACGATAAATAAAGAGATACTCGGTATCTATGAACATGAAAAAAAAAGTTATGAACTTGATAGATACAAATAAAGGAAGAATAACAATTACATCGGATATGTGGACTGCAAGCAATCAAAAGAAAGGGTATATGTCTATCACAACTCATTATATTGATGACAATTGGACCTTGCAAAATATAATTTTGAGGTACACCTTTTTTAATTTATAAGTTTTCAATAATTTTTTATGCGCCTCTAGAAATAGTATATGTCTTACAAAATATTGCTTAATTTATAGGTTCATTTATGTTCTCGCACCTCACACAGTTGATCGACTTTGCAATGTATTAGTTGATTGTTTGTTCGATTGGAATATTGATATAAAATTGTCTACTATCACTTTCGACAATTGTTGCACAAATGATAACATGATTGAAAAAATTAATGATAAGTTGAAGTTGGACACACTCATTAAGAAAAGGGTATTTGCTTCATATGCGTTGTTCAACACATGTCCTTAATTTGATTGTGAAAGAAGGGTTAGCCGTTCTAAAGGAAGGGGTGGAAAAAATTCGAGAAAGTGTAGCATATTGGACAACAACTCCTGAAAGAATGGAAAAATTTGAGGAAACAACTAGACAATTGCAAATTTTTTTCACTAAAAAGTTAAGTTTGGATTGCCCAACTAGATGGAATTCTACTTACAAGATGCTTGATATTGCCATATGTTATAAGGATGTGTTTTTTAGGTTAAAGCAACGTGAAGCTGAATACACTTCTTTGCCAATTGATATGCAGTGGAAATTTGCAAAGGATGTTTGTCGAAGGATAATATTGTTTAATGACATCACATAAATCATTTCTGGCTCCATATACCCAATTGCCAACATCTTTTTCTCAAAGATTTGTGAGATCAAGCTTGCAACAAATTATTGGGTTAAATCTCCTGAGACAACCATTCAAAATATGGCAATACAAATGTTAAAGAAATTTGAAAGTTATTAGAGTGTTATTCATGATATATTGGCAATTGCTTTAGTTTTAGATTCAAGGTACAAGATGGACATGTTAGAATATTATTTTTATAAATTGTATGATATTGATTTTGATCTAAAGCTTAGTAGGATTCGTCAAATGTGCCATGATTTGGTTTTGTAATATCAATAAAAAAGAATGAAACTTCTTCTTATAGAGCTACATCGTTGGAGTTGGGAAATGTTGTTGATAATGATGTGAATAAATTTTTAGAGTTTATGGCAAAAAAGAAAAAATCTAGAACTACAGTTATGCAAATAGAGTTGGATTATTACTTGGAAGAAGATAATTTGCCAGTTACATAAGAATTTGATATCCTATCATGGTGAAAAACAAATGGGTTAAAGTTTCCAACCCTTTAAGCAATTGCAAGGGATGTTTTAGCTATTCCAATAACAATTGTAGCTTTTGAATATGCTTTTAGTACTAGTGGTCATATATTAACTTATCACCATAGTCGACTTCATCATATTACTATAAAGGTTTTGATATGTACAAGAAGTTGGCTATGGAACTCAAACTATCTAGGTAAGTTACTCAAATTTATTAATATTTATTGTTAGTATTTTTTTATGAATTCTCATTTAATATTCTACATTTGGTGTTTTTAGGTGTTAAAAAATTAAAAGAAAAATATGTTCTCATGAGTGAAAATGGATCTTATGAAGAAGGTACATTATATTATAGTAATTAAAATTTTCAATTTCAATTATTATATCATATCTAATTTTTCATTCTTTTTATATGTGTATGTGGATCGAATGCAAATGAAACCACTGATCGTTTGTAAAATTAATAAATATTTTGGTTATTATATTGGTGGGATCTGGGACCGTATTTGGGTTCTCTGGTGCAGTGCTTGTATGCGTAAAACAGTATCAGAACCTGCAATTCTCGCTCTGGCGGGAGGCACTCGCCTAGGCGAGACATGCAAGGACTCAAATTACTACTCTACTCGAGGTTCTCACTCAGGCGAATAGGATTGGGTTTGAGCGACTCAGACACTCGCTCAGGTGATTGAGGTTCGCCTAAGCGAGATAATGATGAGGTTGCGCGTATTGAGCGCGACTTCTCGTCCAGGCAAGGGTTTTGTGGGTTTTGAGCGAACCAGGGTCTCGCTCAGGCGAGACAGCCTCGCCTAAGTGAGATGTCGTGGTCATGTGTGATGCCTTGTTTGCATTTTTAGCCCAAGCGAGTTTGAAATGGGTGTTTGGGCGAGAGATGATCTCGCCTAGGCGAGAGGATCTCGCCTAAGCGAGATAATGTGATGTGGTCACTGTTTATAGCTCGCTCAAGCGAGGTGGGTTAGCCTAAGCGAGGCTGAGGGCTTAGCTTGGGCGAGAAGTCCCTAGCTTAAGCGAGTTTATGCGAGTTAATATGTTTCTATGTGCTTGTGAGTGTGTTTTGGCTGTTTATCCTAAGGATAGGATGTATGTGCATGTGGTGTAGTGTTTGGGCTTGAAGGACTAAGTCCAATAGGGGTCTAGGATGTGCTTGGTGGTTGGACACATGATGGGCATAGAACTGGTTGAGTTCCCGTCGGCTACTAACAAGCGAGGAGTCCTTAGTATGGTGATTGCATGTGTCGGGCGCACGATTGGCAAGGAACTGTTATGTTCCCGTCGGCTATTATTGGGCGAGGAGTCCATAGTATGGTGATTGCATGTGTCGCAAGGGTCCAAGTGAGAAGACTTGGATGATTTACAAAAGACGAGGAGTTTGTAGGGCAGGACTATGAGCGGGACATGCTCATAGGGTTGGACCACGAATGAGTTAGATTCGTGGAAGCACAGTGAAGTCCCAAGATCTAGTTCATGCATATGACTCATGAAGGACTATAAGGTCATGGGTGGATGATTTGAAAAGTATGAGAATTTAGTAATGTTATTTTGGGTTGGGAAATATATTTATATTCATGTTTTGTTTATATATATTGTGTATAGCTCATCCTTTCTGTGTGTGTGTGGCAATGATCGGATAACTTGTTATCCGGGAGCAGATGATGTGACATGTAGGCCAAGAGATGCTTAGACTCGGAGCGAGGGCTAGCAGGGGATATTTTTGTATATACATATAGTTTATGTTTCTTATTTTAGCTTTGAGAATATTATGTAAACTTGTTGGGAGCCATTGACTTTTATTTCAGTTTTATGAATTATGGACTCCTGGTTTTGTGGCTTTATATATTAAAGTTTTAAATTTCCCGTGTTTTGGGAAATAGTTTATATTAAATGCGGCATTTATTGTATTTCAAATTTTATTTATTTAATATCAGTAATATTCCTTAGGGATGTTACACAGAACACACGAGGGTCCAGGACTTTCCTCCTGCTAGAGTGTCCACGTAAAGTTTGATTATGAAATAATGAAGATGATAATAATGATTATGACAATTTTCAAATACATATTCATACCCAAGTTGAGTGACATCATTGAAAACCTACAAATCAAAATAGAAAACAAACTTATAACACTAACACTCATAAATATATATTTGTGTACCTTTCCGAAGTGTGAGGATGAGACAAAAATTTTGTACCTATTGAATTTGGATAAGAGGATGAGGATATTTTTTTTTTCAAAAGAATAAGTATGGATAACGAAATTCGTCCTAGCCCGTTGCCATCCTCTTCAATAGTATCATTTATTTTCTCAATCTTTATTAAAATCTTTTTTTTTATTTCTCAAATTGTATTGGAATTAACATCATTAATTTAATTAATTAACCATAATATATAAAATATAGTGTATGTACTTAATAAATAGAAAATTCCTAAACAAAATTAAAAACTACAATCTTATTTTAAATTTTTTGAATAAACAAAACAACATATTTTTAAATATAAAAGTGAAAAAGTTGTAAAATAGAAAAAAATAAAGAATGTGCTTCTAAGAACTATTTAAAAAAAAATACAAATAAAGATATACTTTGAAACACAGTTTCATTATCAAGGAAAAAAACATGTTTACAAGCATGATTAAAAAATTCGTACTTGAAACTGAAAAAAAAAAACATCTCAATGGGACTCCCTCCTGTTTGAAAACATGACTTTTTTTAAATTTAGGCTTAAATAGTCATTTGGTCCTAGTTTTGGTCGATTTTTTTCACTTTGGTCCTACTTTTTAAATTGTTTTCAATTTGGTCCTACTTTTCGTTATATTTTTTCAATCAACTCCTTTCCGTTAACTTCGTCTAAATCATTAACGGATGTGAACAGTAACTGCCACGTGTCATTTTGTGATTTTTTTGATTTTTTTTAAAATTTTTTTAACTTTTTTTTAATTTTTTTTTAATTTTTTTATTTTAAAAAAAATGTACACGTGTCAAGCTCATATTATGCCACGTGTCATTTTTTTTATTTTGATTTTTTAATTTTTTTAATTAAAAAAAATCCACGTGTCAAGCTAATATCATACCACGTGTCAGAATTAGATTTTTATATTCAATTTGGTCCTATTATTCGTTATCTGTTTTCAATTTGGTCCTAGTTTTTTTAAAA
>Ga0214542_1012000_pt1 | contig 11499 bp, 6 predicted proteins | sample CNSS1metaG_FD_160096 | JGI IMG/M metagenome (GOLD analysis project Ga0214542, IMG submission 160096) | Root nodule microbial communities from cowpea collected in UCLA plant growth center, Los Angeles, California, USA - CNSS1 | ecosystem: Host-associated > Plants > Roots > Nodule | place: USA...
TGAGCAATGTTGGAAAAGTGTGCCACGATGATATGACCAAATTTGTTTTGACTAAGACACAGTTCTTGAGCAGTGCTGTTCAGATCGTGGAGAGGAGTCAGAAGGTTTGGAATGACTGTGTTGCTGTTGTTAAATAATGAGAGTTTATACAATTATTACACTGTAATCTCATCTCAAAAATAAAATATTAATTTCAAGTTATGGTTTAATGTATTTTTTTTTCTTCTTCTTGAAATTAAATAATAATTCCATATTTTAACATCTTTAGTGACTTGGTAAGAGTGCCTTAAATATATAATTAACTATTTTTATTTTACAAAATTTATGTTAGATAATAACTCAGGTCACATGTTTAATTCCACGTGAAATTTTGTGTAAGGAAAAATTTTTGCGAGGTGTACAAGTCTTATTATGTAAGTTAAGTGGCCTATAATCGTTAGTCAATAGTATCTCTGTGAATACATCAATCATTCCATTTTTTTACCCACCATATGATATCCACAAATCCCATTATAGACTTTTACAATTGTAATATATAAACTCCACCAAGATATTGTATAGTAATATTCTTTCAACACAGATAATTTAAAATTACATAATTATTAGCCCGATATTTCACTGTTCATTCTATTATAGATTACAATATAAGAAAACAAAAAATAATGACTATTATAGATTACAATATAAGAAAACAAAAAATAATGACCAATTTTATGACCAAAAGAGTATGATTAGATACCAATTCAGAAACAAATTTCTTAATTAAAGACTAATTTAGAAATCAATTCTTTTGTTAGCCAAAACCTAGGTAGCTAATGTTAGTGACCAATTTAGATACCAATTCATAATAGAAATTATTTTAGTTACCAATTTAGAGACCAATTGTAATTTTTTGAAAATATTTTAGTTATCAATAATTTCTAGTTTATAAATTATTGTAATGACTAATTATTTTTTTGTCACTAAAATTGGTCATAGATAAAAATTTTCTTGTAATGTTAGGATTATTTAAATATTTGACTGTGGGACTTCTTCGATCATTATCTTTCAAATCATCTATTTGTAAAACGTCAAATTCTTTAGGTAAATATTTTTTTTTTTATTTTGATTAACTTATCAAAACTTAGATTGAAAATTTTATACTTTGAGGTTATTTGTGCCAAATCAATGGCTTCAATAGTAAACTCTCAAGATATACTCAACTAAATTAGTGTTTACACAATTATATTCTCGAGTTACTTGTTTTATAAGCAATTGTGAATCACAATGTACTAACACAGTTTTTGCATGTAACATCGTCAATGTGTTGAGTCCCAAAATGCCTCACAAAACACTTTTGTGCGAACATTATTAGGAAAAATTATTACTACTCTTACACTAGTATCATTAATTGTTCTTGATCCAATATTCTTTGATCATTTTCCCTATAATTTTGTGTATGACCATTCATAAAATAAGCCACTACTTGGCCTTTAATTACGCAAAATAGGTTTCGATAAAAAGAACTTTAATATATTATTCCATGAAAACATAATAACTCCATCAGGTCTCAAAATAATGCTTCAACTTACAACAAGAATAAAACAAACATAAAAACAATTTCTCAATATAAATGTATCGAGTTTTAGCATCTATCAACATTCTACTAAAATAATAAATAGTACATTGGACCCATTTGAGTCTGACACATATAACTTCGATGATCTTCCTCGAGTCACTAGAATCAATCATTATTTGATTAACCAACGCTAACTTCACCTGTGCAAAAGCTTCCTCGTGTTCTTTCTCCCACTTGAGCTCTTGCTCTTTCTTTAATCTTAACAAAGGAGAAAACACATCAGTTTTTCTCGCTAAATTTGAAATAAATCTTCTCAAATATATTATCTTACCCAAAACAAATTATATTTGTTTCTTATTTATTGAGGATCTTGTATCAATTATCAACTTGGCCTTGTTTCTATCCATCACATTTTAATGAATTTATTTTCAAACCATGTTTTCTCATTGTTCCAAAAGATTCACTCAAATTATCTAAATGAAGACATTTCAATTTGATCTCAATATCATCGATATATACTTGCATAAAATCACCAATTAAATCATGAAAAATCAAGTTTGTAGCTCTTTGATATGTAGCTCCATCATTTTTCAATCCAAAAGACACTACTAACCATTCATATGTTCCTAATGTCTCGAGCATAAAAAGCTATTTCTGAAATGTCATTTTCAGCTATAAAAATTTGTTTGTGTCCAAAATATCCATCTAACAAACTCCACATTTCATTTCGTTCTACCTCATTAATTAACATCTCAACAATTTGCATAGGGTATTCATCTTTTAAAGTAGTGTTATTAAGATCTTTAAAATAAATACAAATCCTCATTTTTCTATTTTTCTTAATTATTGGAACTATATTCGAAGTCCAATCAACATACTAGTTGCTTTGATAAACTTTGCCTTTAGCAACTTTTCAATTTCTTCATTGATAATAAGAAACGATGTTCAATACCACTTCAAGTGCAAATCTTCGAGGGGGCTTGTTTAACTGGCTTCTTTCCCTTGATAATAAGAAACGATGTTCATTTAGGTTCCTATCCAATCTAGACATCTCCTACTCCCAAGCAATAGTATAAATTTGTTGTGTGCATTCTCTCTATCCATATACTTTTATTTTCAATGTCTAAACCCTAAATTTGTAATTGTATAGTTGTGTGCATAATTTTTGAATTTGCTTTCAGACTCTATTCGCTTCCCCTTTTAGAGCCGCATCACACAAACAAAACTTACAATATTTTCTTCCTCTTCCTTGTTCTAAAGAGTGAATTTTATGATCATATTTCCACTTTGTTTGTTTATCTATCTACAAAATATAAAAAAATTCATCAACTTTAGACACTTCAAATGTATAAGTTCAATTTTCCATTTTATCATTGACCTCACTTTTTGTAATAATTTACATATATAAGGAGGCCCTACTTTTAATTTAGCTTAGTTAACTTTTTCACTTTCACTCATACTGTCCCCATCAATTTTTAATATCTTTGGCAAATTACTTCTTGAAGTGCCTATATAACAACAACCCTATGCTTTGGCAAATCACCCGCACTCTTTGTTTTTCTACCTACTTTGTTGCTCGTATATCAGTTGTCCCAGACAAAGAAAGTAGTGATGTTAATAATTAGAAACAATATTTCTTCTAGTGATTAGAATCAAAATTACTAATGGTGATTGATTTTGTGATATGATTTAACTCTAAACTTAAAGATACCGTTTCTCCAGTGACAAAACTTGGACCAAAATTTTAGTGGGGCAAATTATATTTTTTATATATAAAATATTTTTTCTATATTAAAAAAAATATTATTATCTTATGTCATTCTCTCTATTCAAAACAAGCACATATGATAATAGAATCCAAAAAAAAATATGAAAATAATAAATATGAAAGTGTAACATAAAGTTTATTACCATCAATCATATATTAAAAAAAGCAAAAGTTACCTTTAGTCAGAGTGATTCTCAACACTCTTTCAATGACTTAAAATCTTCAATAATTGAATCAGAACTGAAGCTTGTGGCAATATTCCTTTTAATATAGATTATCATAGTACTTGCTACAAAAAATTTTAAAACCTATAAAAAAACACTCAAAAAAGTTAAAACATGTTGATGACAATCAACTCAATGGCAATTAGAATTCAATGAAAATCTACTCAATTACCTACAACAATGAAGACATCTGAGTCAGGTCGTCCACTTGGGTTTTTATTGAAAAGATAGTACGGTAAGCAATATGTAGCATCTTTTAATGGCGAATACTCTAACCATGAAGGAAATAAACTAAACCATGTGCATTGAAATCTTTTTAGATGATCATTTTTACCAAACAACGAATAATTTTCTAGATGCATTTGACATGGAACCTGTTTTAGATAAACCCTTTGTACCTCATCAATTTTATTTGGTGGGTATTGCCAAATTTGAGGACGTTTCCCCAGATCACGTTCTAAAGCATTTTCAAATTAATTGTATGTAACTCTAAGAACTTTAGAGAGTTGTTTTTCATTTTCTTCAATTTGTGTATTATCGTGAAGTTTCTCAAGTTTAGATGACGTAGATGCATTTTTTTTATCTTCATCACAAGCCTTCCTCTTGAAAAAAAATCATTTCTTCTACTCTTTATCATAATTTTTGTAATAAAAATTTGTCATCTCTCACCTATTTAGGAAAAGATAAAATTATGAATACCCTAAACTAAATGACACAACCAAGACTTAATATTTTAAGAAAATTAACACCTTCTAAATGATTATTTTCTTTACCTTAAAGTAAATTTCTAATATTGCTAAAATAGCTCAATCTACACAAAGAGAGTTTGATCAACAATTAAAACATGATTTTATGATTTCTAACCGATAGAAATATATGTAGAGTGTAGAAAAGTCATACAAGAGGAAAACATATTGCTTCGAAAAAAAAAAGGTAAAAAATAAACTTATTCAAAAGAAAAAATTGTTCGGTTTAAAATTTTTTTTAACTTTTCAATTTTACTGTGGTGCAATTTAATTTTATAAATAATAAAAAATTGAGGATGAGAATTGGAATAGAAAGAAGAACAGAGAAAAAGATAGAAATACCAAAAAAAGAAAAATCAAATAAAAAAGTAAAAAAAATTACAACAAAGAGAAAAAAAATGTGATTTTTAAATTTAAATAAAACTTTTTAAAACTAAATTATATAAATAATGTAATAATATATAAATATATTTTTAAAATATATAAATAAAAAAGAAAAAACGTTTTGGGGAGGGGCTCCCCCGTCGTCTCTAAGTTCCGCCCTGCTTCTCCCTATTTTTTTTCCCCTAAATCTCATACACAAAAACCCACTCTCCTCGTTTCCGAAATCACTCACTCTTCATTTTCTCGTACCTCAAAGATTCTCCACCTCCATTGTCATCTTCAACCCACACCATTCACTTTCCCAACTAACTCACGTTCCATACACCTCCGAACCCATTTCTAATATTGTTTTAATTTCTTCTTCAACCCCCACTTGCTATCCTCCTTCGATGTTGAACCTCTGAGATTTTCTCTAGCGCTTGGAGCTGGGACTCAATATGGATTATAGTGATTGCACGAAGTTATATGCTGATGGGTTTAATTTTGTTTTGAATTTGAAGTTTTTAAGTTTTCCTGAGATATGACATTGAGAATGGGGAAGTTCATATACCGACAGAGCTCTAATTAGCCTAATCCTGTTGTCTAAGAATTTATTTGCAGGCCAAGTTTTGAGAACGGGATGTTGGGATTGTATTTTTATAACTTTACTATTGCCAAAAACCCATTTGCAGGTTAGGTCGGGTATATGTTGGAATCATAGGTTAATGCATTTAAAATAAAAAAGGTAACATAATATTGGTGCATGTGATAGAATAGTGTATGGGTGGATTCCACTTTTATTCATGTACCACTTTCTTTATTATGTTTTCGATCGATTGCAATAACCATTATGTGATTCTACGTGTGGAACATTTTTATGTGATTGAAAGGTGGATGTTACACCGTGGGCCCGTTTGGAATTTACATAGCATATATGGTGGGCTCCATTATGCCGTATTATTTAATGTCTTTTGTTCTTAAAGAAATAATTTAAATATATTTTTTAAAAGTGAGTACTTATTTAATGTTGATGTCTTTCATTTTTAAATATATGTTTAATCAGTCAGATGGTACTCACTTACTTTTGTTCAGATGTGTTAGTTTGGTATCCATTTTTAAGAAGGTGTCAATCGAGTTTTAACTTTTGAAAAAATGTCTCAACTAGCTAGGTCCTTTTCAGAACAAAATTATTAATGTCGTTAACTTTATTCATGACTTTTATCATTAAATTTTAATATAAATATCAATACTTAATTTTGTAAGTCATTTTAAATATCAATATTGTTAATGACGTTAATATTTTTTTCTGAAAAATACTTAATTAAGACATCTTTTCAAAAGTTAAGACTCAATGGACACATTTTTAAAGGTAGGTACCAAACTGACACAACTAAACGAAAGTGGATACCATCCGACTAATTAAATTTTAAATATATCATCAAAATATGCTTTTTAAAAGGTAAGAGTACTCGAGTGACCGTCCAGATTATCCTGGTACTTTGTACTTTCTCTTATTTTTCTTTTAAAAAAAAATATCCAAAACAATATAATATTTTCAAAAATTAAACAATCAATATTCACTCATTTAAGTCTAGGAATGACAATATGTCGGGTCGGACACGGATAACGCGTACTTGCAACAAAAAAATCCACACACAACTCGCTCGTTTACCCTTTGGGTACTTGTTTAAAAAATACTTGCGATTATTTTAAAACCCACGAGTACCCGTGGATACCCACAAATATTTAAAAAAAATATTTTATAAAATTTTAAAATAAAATTAATATAATATTACAAAAGATATATATAAAAAATAAAATATAAGTTAAATTTTAATTTTACTTAAGTTTAATCTAATAAAATATAATTTTAATCTTAATTAACTTTAGCTTAATAAAACATAAATTAAATTTTACTTTAACTTTTTGTAAGTAATAGGTACTCGCGGGATATCCACACCCGACCCATTTATAAATGAGTATTAAAATATTCTTTAACCGCGGGTAATAAGTACTCGCTACCTACGGGTGTCAATTATCCGTCGCGGATTTTATCCGAGGGTACCTCAAGCTCAAGTAGACTATTTTTCCCTCTATTTTTTTGTAGATACTTTGCTATACTTTTATCCTATAAATAGAAGGCTTACCTCATGTAAAAATAAGCTTGAATTTGAGTGTTGAATTTCTGCAAAATTGAGTGCAAAATCCTCTTACTTGAGCTCACTCTAGCGTAACCTCTCTACTAGTCTACTTTAGCTTTTTTCATGGAGAGTTGACCTCACCTCTATTAAGATTTCTTCACCTCCACTGAACCAAAAACATTTCTCCTTCATCCTTCATAGCTTTCGCAACCTTCAACCTTCAATGGAGTCCTCCATTTATGCATTACACTTCATAGAGCAAAGAAGAAGCCATCATTTGGTATCATGAACTTAGGTTGCTTTCGGTTCTTCAAGAGTTAACTGTTTTTTCTCCATTTTCTTTCACTTTTGTGTTGTTCATCTATTCTTCTATATATCGTGATGTGTTTGACCGGTTAGTTTGGTGATCATTGTCTTCTAGGTTGGTTCAAAGTTTTTAGTTCATCACAAACTTCCATTTCTATGCTTTAGGTGCTCTATTTTGTGTTTACCCATTTGTTTTTTTTCCTGAGTATTTTGTTGTTTTGTTCAATCGAATCTCCTTATCTTTGATTCATTTTGATTTTGTAATCTATACATGTTGTCTTGAAGTCATGTTTAGTCCATATATGTTATCACTTCCTTGTTTAGCCTTTTAAATTTACTTTGAATTTGTGTTGTTTCCTTGAAATGGTGACTTGTGTTTCTATTCATATTTTTGATGCAATATTCTGTTTTAAAATGAACATTCTCTTCTCTCTTTGAGTCTTGGAAATGCACCTTCTCTTCTAGATAACCTTGGTTATCTTAATGTCCAATGAGAATTTCCTTGTGATTGCTTAAGCATCTAATCACCATTTCTTATTCTTGTTGTGCTTTTGAGTGCTTTTCCTTTCTATTTTTGAGTTCTAGTTTGCTAATTAGTTCTTAGCAAATTCTTAGAGTTAAGATTTTATTATGTTTTATTGAGTTTCTTGTTCTATACTTTGCTTCCACTTGTTTCTTTCCTTGAGTAGCTTCTTCTTTTCAATAATTTAATTCAAGAATTGTGATATGTTGAATATGGAATAGTAGTAGTTCTATTTTGAATTAAAAGTGTTGTTGGAAAATAGTTAAAAGTAGAAAAGAAAGCATAGAAAACGAATAAAAGAAAATAGCAAAAAGAGTTATGCAAAAAGAGCAAAAGAAATTGAAAAAAAAAATGCACTAGAATCATTATTACTATTGGCATTTGGTGTTGTTTATGTGCTTTCAACTTTGAAGTTTTTAAATCTGGAAAACAACACAAGTATGTCTTGATTCGTGGCACATTGAGTGACTTTATGCACCAACAGTCACAACCTTAAGGTGATGATAAGTGTCTAGTATTAGTTAAATTGCATATCATTTAGACACTTATCTTGCAATAATTCAATATAAAAATCATTAAAATAGCCCATTTTGCGTGTAAATATAAAATGAAGAGAGTTTGAATAATAAAAAGTGGAAGTTAATATATTTGTGCTGTTTTTGCAGAAAAATGAAGGAAATTGAGAAGTTGATGCTAAGTCCCAAACTTGCAGTTTAGTCAAAAAGATAAATTGTTAAAATTCAAATTATGAGCCTACGACTAAGCAGTGATATTGGCGCGGAGCCACATTTTAGGAAACCTTTATTGCAACAAACCCACTCATGAAGGAAACCTCTATGGCTGATCTTCAAGGATGGAAGCTAGAGCAGTATTGTAACATCCCGTCTCAATGTTACTTGGTACAATTTAGAACTTTCCATTCACATTACTTCCCAATTTCATATCATACACATTTGATACCATCCTATTAACATAGGAAAAATATTTAAAACTTTCCATTCACAATACTTCCCAATTTCATCCAAATAAAAAACCATGCAAAAATATTTATAAATTAACCTTGATGGTTAATATTATAAACCATAAACTGTACTTAAAAAAAAACTCAACTTAAAACAATTTCTAAACTCTTTTACAAAACCTATCCAAATAAAATCTCAAAGCTTTTCCCTAGTGCATCTCTCCTCGTCTAGGTGTCGCCAACTGCACTTGTATCATCCATTGCTCCCGTATAACACACACATTATATGATCATCACACAAACACAAACAAGAGAAGGGGTGAGCTAACATCAAACAATTAATCATGATTAATTTACATCATCTCACCCAATAAACATCACAATGCATAACACGTCAACCATAACAAATCCTTACACCACGAAGGATATCAATTCAATCTTGAACTTGATCACGCGCATGCATACACCATCATGAATATTCCTAGCTAATCACAAAGTATACCAACCAATGTCAATGGAAAAATGAATAGTAACTCTCGCACATCAGACTACACAAGATGCCACATTAACACAAAAAAAGGCTTTTAACGTCTGATATATTTGGCCTTTGATGTTTGCCCAAACTCCAACGTCGTATTGGGTCACGTCAAAATTAACGTCGAAAATATACACCGATGTCAATTAACGTTGGAGGATTGGACAACCAACATGCATTTTCGTGCCGAAAGAAAGGAAAAATTTGTTCTATTTGAACACGTGAAACAACTATAAAGTAATCACAATCAACCAAACCCGAAACGGAGATGGCATGGCCATTGAATGAGCAAAGCAGCTGGTCTTAGATGCACTGTACATTTCGAAACGCAGCACATGATTAGTAACTAGCTATGTTTTAAATCATGTGTTGATTAGGCCTATTTTAAAGAAAACTCTTCATGAGTTCTTCAAAGGTAGAAGGTCTGTTTTGACTCACCTAAAAGTGTTTTGCTACAAATGTTTCATTTTAAATAATAGTAAAGAACAACTTGGCAAGTTTGATGCTAAAGCATATGAAGGTATATTTCTTGGTTATGCTACAAATAGTCATTCATATAGAGTATATAATAAAAGGTTAATAATTGTTGAAAAGTCTATGCATGTGGTATTTGATTAAACTAACCCTAAACTTCAAGATCAAGTGTTAAAAGATTTAGATGAGTAACAATTGTCTTGGAAAAGCAATCTGGATCATGAAATGAATCAGTTGAAAAGGAAAACAATTGACTAAAACAACAATTCATAACAACTTACCTAAGGAATGCATTGCTCCTAAAGCGCTATAAAAGGAGAACATCATTGCTGACATTAATAAGGGAGTATTTATTAGACGCAAACTTAGTTACTGTGAACATGTTGCATTTGTTTCATAAAATGGACCTGAGAATGTGAATGATGCTTTAAATGATAGTATTGGGTTATTGCTATGCAAGATGAACTCAACCAATTTACTAAAAATGATGTGTGGTCTCTAGTTCCTAAAAGTGATGACATGAATGTAATTGGTACTAAATGGGTGTTTAGAAATAAAATGGATGAAGATGGAAATATAGTTAGGAATAAAGCTAGGCTAGTGGCTAAAGGGTATAATCAAGAGGAATGTATTGATTTTGATGAAACATATGCACCTGTGGCAAGACTAGAAGTTGTGAGATTACTATTAGCATATGCTTCCATGTGTAATTTTAAACTTTCCCAAATGGATGTGAAAAGTTTATTCTTGAATGTTTCTTACATGAAGAAGTGTATGTATCACAACCTCTTGGTTTTGAAGTTCACCTCTTATCCTAATCATTTTTTAAATTGAAAAAGACCTTGTATGGTTTGAAACAAGCACCACGACAATGGTATGAAAGACTAATCAATTTTCTTTTATCAAAAGGATATGCTAGAGCTGTTGTTGATAAAATAATCTTCATTAGAAAACATGAAATATATGTCATACTTATTCAAGTATATATTGATGATATATCTTTGGTTAAAACAATAACTCTGTGAAAAGTTTGGTTAGAGCTATTTTTAACCTACTTTCTAGGGATGCAATTCAAACAAATTGAACAAGAGACATTTTTAAGTTAGTTAAAATACTGTTTTGATCCCCTGAAAAAGTTTGAAATGGAGAATTGCAAGAAATTGTCACTCCAATTGCTATAAAATATTTTATGGATTCAGATGAGGCTAGACAACAAGTGGATTTAACTAAATATAGAAGGTTGATTGGTTCCTGGTTCTATCTAACAACAAGTAGGCCATGCATTCAATTTAGTGTGTGTTTGTGTGCATGATTTCAATCCAATCCAAAGGAGTCACATTATAAAGATGCAAAGAGGATTCTCAAGTATCTAAAAGGGAAAATCAATGTTGGATTATGATATCCAGGTAATTCTATGACAACTCTTATGTTAGTTTTGAAATGGTTGAAAAGCCAAGAAGGGGGGTTGAATTGGCTAGTTAAAAATTTAGGCTATCTTTGCAAGCTAAAAACCACCTTTAATTGAATCAAATTAGGATGCAAACAGTACTGAACTATACACTTTCAATCGATCAAAAATAGAGTTAACAGAGTGATTTTACTAAACAGATTCTATTCTGGTATAATCAATCGATTGAAACTGAAAAACAGTCGACTGAAATAATGGGAAAAATGCAGAAATGCGAATTTAAATTTTAAAATAGAAACAATGTTCAAGAATGATCAAGACCAGTTCCAAATGATCATACAAACATGCTTAATGTTGCAGATGCCATGAAAACATGCAAGAACATGAAAAAGATGATTAAAGCACAAGTTCTTGAAACTTTAAAATGAAAATGCAAGAGAGAAAGGTTAGAGAAGAGAGGACACCACGAATTTTTATACTGGTTCACTCAAA